>Ga0181520_10000451_pt1 | contig 91335 bp, 77 predicted proteins | sample PEATcosm2014_Bin_29_FD_132451 | JGI IMG/M metagenome (GOLD analysis project Ga0181520, IMG submission 132451) | Peatland microbial communities from MTU Mesocosm Facility, Houghton, MI, USA - PEATcosm2014_Bin02_30_metaG | ecosystem: Environmental > Terrestrial > Soil > Wetlands > Peat | place... | reverse complement strand
GCGATCCGGCGAGAGCCGCCAAAATGCTTGAAGACTATCTTGGGAGCAACGCAAAGACCGAAGAAGGACCGGCGTTTGTGGCGCACACCTGGCTGGCCCTATTGAAGGAGCCGTTAGGCGACAGAGATGCAGCCAGCCGGGAACAAGCCGCGGCGCTGGCCCTGGCGCATGAGTACAAGCCGGCGCTGGAGATGAAACTAGAACTGAAGCATTGAAGGGTTGCGCGTGAACGTGAGAAACGAACACAATCCGCTGAAGCGCTTGACATGGATGCTCATCGGCATGGCGATGACAACTGCGCCTGCGCTGGTTTCCGCGCAGGTCTCACTAACCACGGTGGTTGACCTGGCGCAACGCAATTCGAGCGCGGTGAAGCTGGCCGAGGCCGATGTGCGCAAGGCGCAGGCTACGCTAGGTGAGACCAAGGCCGTTTACCTGCCCAGCCTGACCTTTGGCTCGGGGCTTCCCGCTGTGCCTTCCGTCGGCTTTATGGGAGGCATACCATCGATATTGAACGCCAGCGCGCAGTCGCTGGTATTCAGCCTTCCTCAAAAACAATATATCTCTGCGGCGAGCGCCGGAGTCCAGGCCACTATTCTTCGCCTGAAGGATACCTGTGAGCAGGTGGCGCTGGACGCATCCACGGCATACATTGAATTGGATACCGTGGAGCATGAACTCGATGCCGCGCGCCAGCAGGAGACGTTTGCAGAGAGGCTGGTAACCATTGAGCAGCAACGCGCCGAAGCGGGCATTGACCCGTTGAGCGAGCTGCTGCAGGCACAACTAACAGCGGCCCAGTTGAAGCTTCGGCGTCTGCATCTGGAGACCCGCGCAGGCTCATTAACCAAACAACTGGCGGCTCTCACCGGTCTGCCCACCAGCTCCGTCACACCAGATCACGCCAGCATTCCGGAGATTCCGGCGGTGCGGGCGAATGAGACGGTACGCGCCACAGCGGGCATTGAATCGGCACAGATGTTTGCGCTCTCAAAACAGCGGATAGCACGGGGAGACACGGTGCACACATATCTTCCCCAGATTAATTTTGACGCGGAGTACCTCCGTAGCACCACGATTCTGAATAACGCCAACCAGTATTACTTCAACAACAGTACCCATCAGCCCGGACTTCCAATCAACAACTTCAGCTCCGGATTTTCGATTCAGGTACCGCTCTTTGACCTTGTTCATCGCGCCAAGAGCAAGGAGTCAGCTGCCGACGCGCTGCGGGCCACCGTGGAAGCCGAACAGGCACAGAGGCAAAGTGACTTGCTGATCGCCGATTTGACCGGCAGCCTGCGCGAGCTTGATACTTTAGCGGAGATTGCGAGTCTAAAACAGCAGATCGCCAGTTCGCAGCTCAAGGCCGTGCTGGCGCAACTGGAGTTGGGCAGCGGCGCAGAGCAGGGAGCCCAGCCGCAACTCTCCCCCAAGGCCGAGCAGTTGGCGCGCATCGACGAACGCCAGAAATTTCAGGACTCTCTGGACGCAGGACTCGACCTTGCCAAAGCACGCCTTAGCCTGCTGCGCGCCCTGGGCCATATGGAAGACTGGCTGCAAGAACTGCACGGAAAGTAGATCAAAACTGATAGAAAACGGCTGAAATTTGCCGGAATGTTAGAATAGAGGAGATGACTATGCCCCTGAAAACACTCTTTCTGAACCCTCCCTCGTTTGAGAACTTTGACGGTGGCGCGAGTTCGCGTTGGCCGGCCACGCGCGAGATTGAATCCTACTGGTACCCTGTCTGGCTGACCTACCCGGCCGGACTGCTGGAAGGCTCGCGCGTGCTTGATGCGCCGCCGCACCACGTCTCCGCGGATGAAACCATCAAGATTTGCAAGGAGTACGAGTTCCTGGTGCTGTTCACCTCGACCATGGGATGGGATGGCGACCAGCGGCTGGCCGAAGCCATCAAGGCAGCCAATCCGTCGATTCGCATCGCCTTCGTCGGCCCGCCGGTGACCACCTCCCCGGACAAGGCATTGAACGAATGTTCGGCTCTGGACTTCATCTGCCGACGCGAGTTTGATTACTCCGTGGTGGAGTTTGCCCAGGGCAAGCCGCTCAAAGAGATTCTCGGCATCAGCTACAAGCAGAACGGACGGACCGTCCATAACCCCGACCGGCCACAAGTCGAGGATTTAGACGCGATGCCCTGGGCCACCAAAATTTATAAGCGCGACATGGACGTAACACGCTACAACGTGCCTTTCCTGCTGCATCCTTTCATCGCGCTCTACTCCACGCGCGGCTGTCCGGCACAATGCACCTTCTGCCTGTGGCCGCAAACGCTCAGCGGGCACGCATGGCGCAAGCGCTCCACCGATGACGTGGCCGCCGAGCTCAAGTGGGCCAAGGAGAACTTCCCTGACGTGAAGGAGTTCTTCTTCGACGACGACACCTTCAACATTCAAAAGCCGCGGACCATCGAGCTGTGCGAAAAACTTAAGCCGCTGGGCCTCACATGGAGCTGCACTTCGCGCGTGACTACTGACCGCGAAACCCTCAAAGCCATGAAGGAAGCCGGCTGCCGCTTGCTCATCGTGGGCTTTGAGTCCGGAGATCCGCAGATCCTGAAAAACGTCAAGAAAGGCGCCACCGTGGAGCGCGCGCGCGCCTTCGCCAAGGATTGCCACGACCTGGGCCTCTGCATCCACGCCGACTTTATCCTCGGCCTGCCCGGCGAAACCAAGGAGTCGATTCGCAACACCATCAACTTCGCCAAGACCCTGGATTGCGAAACCATCCAGGTCTCGATCGCCCACGCCTATCCAGGAACTGAGTTTTACGACTACGCCAAGGCCAACGGCTTCATCGTGAACTCGGCGGCGATGATGGACGAGGGTGGCCACCAGATGGCGCACATTGAGTACCCCGGCCTGCCCACGGATTACGTGATGGAGATGGTGCATCGCTTCTACGACGAGTACTACTTCCGACCCAAGGCCGCATTCCGCGTGGTGTGGAAGGCGTTTGTGAATCGCGATCTGCCCCGGCTGTATGTCGAGGCCAAGGCATTTCTCAAATTGCGCTCACAGCGCAACAAGATGGTGAAAGCGGCGCGCAGTAAGCAGACCGAGCCTCCTACACCGGCCAAAGTCAGCGCATAGCTTCAATTCTTGGAAGGCCTTTAATAATATTTGAAGGGTACAGGCATGATCCGGTACCCTTCAGCGTCCAGATTGCAGGACCGAAAGACCAATGGCGCATCAGAAATTATCGCTCTATCAATCCATGATTTTGATTCTGGTGGCGGTTTGCGCGCCACTGGGAAATACCTGCCTGGCCAAGGGCATGACCAGCCTTCCTGAATTGACTCTGGCTCATCCTCTCGCGCTCTTTGCCGCCGCCTTTACGCCCTGGGTTGCGCTTGGAATCGCGCTCTTGATCGGCTTCTTCGCCAGCTACCTCACCGCGCTTTCATGGGCCGACCTGAGCTATGTGATGCTGGCCACGGCATGGGGCAATATGCTGGTCGAGCTGCTGGCGCACTTCTGCCTGCATGAGACGGTCTCCTATCAGCGATGGCTGGGCGTCGTACTGATTACCCTGGGCGTCGCCCTGGTTGCGCCCGGACCTTCTCATACCGTGCAGCCCGCACCGCTCAATAGCGGAGTGCCCCGATGAATCTCTCTTCCCTTCCCGTTCTTTCTCCCGGCTTCTGGGCCGCCGCTGTAATGATTGCCGCCGTCGTGCTCAGCTCCACCGCCGGAGAGGTGCTCACCGCCGCGGCCATGAAATCCATCGGCGATCTGGATGAGATTCGCGCTCACTCAGGGCTGAAGGGCGCCATTCGCGCCGTCCTCACTAGCCCGCTCTTCTTTACCGGCGTTTTTTTCATGGCAGTGGCCTTCTTCGCGCTGCTCTTTACGCTGAATCATCTGAACCTTGGTTTGGCAGGGCCGGCCACTGCGTCCCTCACGGTCTTCACCAACGCCCTCGCCGCCAAGATCTTCCTTAAGGAAAACGTAGACCGCCGCCGTTGGACCGCTGCCGTGCTGATCTGTGTCGGAGTCTATTTCCTGGCGCATTGAAGTCAAGGGTCAGTGGTCAGAAGAACAAACAATCGAATATACTTTCGATCTACTCTGTTTCCTACTCGCTTTGTCTCTGTGCCTCGTGTACTAACCCAGTAATGAGCGCCATTATGATGAAGACCAGAAGAGGATAAGAAAATAGAAAATTCAGGTTAGTTAGAGTCTGGCTGTGGTCGTTTTTAAGATGGAAGATTTGTCCAAGGATGAATTCAACGGGCACCCATCCCAGGGCGGCGGCCAGCGACCAAGGCCATAGTGTTGCAAGCAATCGCCTGGGACCAGCCGGTAGATTCTTTCGCCACCATCTGAGCGGCTTGTTGATCCTGCCCGCGCCAATGCAGGCTGTAATCAAGAGCGTGATAGGTCCGAATCCTCCGCCGACCAGCAGAAGAAGGATAGAGAGCAGGGCCAGAACCGCGTCGCCGTGCTTCTTGTGAACAAACGCGGCGGACCATAAGATGATCGACATGCCGGCAAGAATCGCCAGGATGCCGGTAGCGAGAAAATTTGGAACGATTGTCATGGCCGGTTCGTGACCGAAGGGGAATGGCAGCCCAGGTCCGCTCACAGCCATTATTTTTAAGGTCGTTGGCGCAACATTTCCCTGGAGTGTCTCGAAGTAGCCATGCTCAATACCGAGCAGTCCGGCATAAACTCCGAATACCGCAACGGTAACTCTGACCGCGTCAATACTGCGCCAAGTCATATTGCGATGTTGCGCGTCCATCTGCATCATTCCTCGGTTCCTATCGTTCGGTCTTTCTGAAAACAGATCGTTCCGCTCCGCCCCATAAGCATCAGCGAATGAATCGCATCAATCCCCGCGGCTTCAAATCCGGCTCAAAGCAGCGCAGTGGATTTTCTGCGCTCAAGCCAAGCGCTTCCGCCGCCAGATGCCCGGAGCGCGCGGCGCTCTCCATGGTTGACGGCCAGCCGGTCTGCACCCAATCGCCCGCTAAAAACAAATTCGGCCAGGGCGAAGCCGCAGTGGGCCGTGCTGAATCGATCCCCGGAGGTACGCCGAAGGTCGCGTGCATCTCCTTCACCAGCGCAACCTTCTCCAATTTTGCTTCTTTCACGCACGGAAAGAATTCCGCCAGTTCGCTGAGCGCCTGCTGGATTGCAACTTCGCGCGGCAATGCCGCAAAGGCCCGCGTGGCGCTGACCACCAATTCGATGTAGTTTCCGCCGCGCCCTTGCAGTTTCGACTGGTTGTACATCCAGTGAATTTCGCGGTCGAGCAGCACGGCGTGTTCCAACTCAGTAATCTCGCGGTCGAACCAGAGATGCACACTGCAAATCGGCCAATGTTCGTGGCGCTCAATCTGCCGCGCCAGCTTCTCCGCGCCTTCCTCGGCGGGCAGTCGCGGCAATAACTTCTGCGTTGCCTCAAACGGCAGTGCCAGAATCACGAAATCTGAAACCAGCTCACCGGTGCGTGTGCAAATCAGCCACTGCGCTGACGCTTCATTCCAGGCCGCGCCTTCGACGTGCGTATTCAACAGCACGCTGCCGCCGCGTGCGGCGAGAAACTGCGGCACTCCGGCGTAGAGTTCGCTCAACGGTACCGTACTCATCCCCATGCTACCTGCCTGGGCCGAGTTCAGAAACAGTTCGCGGATAACCTTAGCTGCGTAGGGCACGGAGATCGCATCAATCTCCGCATTCAGCGCGCTGGCAATCACCAGCCGCCAAAAACGATTGATTGCGCCTTCGGTCTGCTTGTGCCGCCGCAGCCAGTCTCCCAGTGACTCCCGTATGTCGATGAGCGCCTCTGGCTTCATCATCGCTCGCATCGCGCGAGCCAACGCCAGCTTGTCCGCGAGCGTGAATGCCTTCGCGTTCATAAAACTTGTCGCGCTGTGCAACGGCGCAGGCAGCCGCAACGGCCCCAGTTCGAATGGCCCCAGCCGCGACCGCCGGTCTCCCGGCTCGATCATGGTCATTTCGCTGGTCCAATGAATCTGTTCAGCAACGCCAATGCGCTTGTAGAATCCGAGCAGATTCGTGCAGCAGCCGAAGAGCACATGCTGGCAATTGTCGATGACTACGCCCACGCCGGGATGCAGATAGGAACTGGCCCGGCCACCCAGGTAGCCACGCTGTTCAACAAGTTGCACGCGAAAGCCCGCCTCGGCCAGCGCGCATGCCGCGCTCATGCCGGCTACGCCGCCGCCGATCACAGTGACGGTCTTCTGCGAGTTATGCTGCAAATCTGTCAAGATCCTGTCCATTCCTTCGGGAGTAGATCAAGCAAACAGCCGCGCCCAGCCCATACGCACAAGGCCAACAACCAAAATACCTAACTTTTGTGGCATAGGCACGCTGGCGCGATGCGAAAACACGTCGTAATTCGCGCGCTCCACGCGCTTGAGCAGTCCGTGATAGATGGAGACTAGCACCCACAAAGCCGGACGGCTCTCGCGGTCAATCAACGGTAACAGCTCCCGCGCCGATGCATAAAACTCTTCGGCGCGCTGCGCAATGGCGGTGAGTAACGCGCGTTCGTTGGCAGTAGGCGGCGCGTCGGGCGTGCGATGCAGCAGCGAGTCTAGTGAAACTTTGTGGACCGCCAGATCTTCCAGCGGCAGATAAACGCGATTGCGTTGCGCATCCTCTGCCACGTCACGCAGAACGTTGGTGAGCTGAAAGGCAATGCCGGTCTCTTCGGCCAGCTTCTCGGCGCGTGAATCGGAGTAGCCGAAGATGCGAATACAGACCAGGCCCACGACCGAGGCTACCAGATAACAGTAGCGGTAAAGATCGGCAAAGGTGGCGTAGGTGTCTGGCGCATCCGTTGCGGCCCGATCCAGGTCCATGGTTACGCCAGCGACTAACTCATCCAGCAATGAGAGCTGAATATGGAAGCGCGCCGTCGAGTCGAGGACTGCGATAAATATCGGATCGCTACTATCACCACCTGCGCAGAAAGCGCGCCATTGACCCAACCAGGCATTCAAACGGCGGCGTCGCTCGTCATGCGAAAGAGTTTCATCATCAGCCAGGTCGTCGGCCTTGCGCATGAAAGCATAGATGGCGCAGATAGCGTTACGGCGCGCTTTGGGAAGTGCAGTGAATGCGTAGTAAAAGTTCTTTGCTTCGCGGCGCGCGATGGCGCGGCAGGCCGCGTAGGCACGGTCCAGCGTAAATCTGTCCGATGGGTTTGCCTGAGTCACGCCGAACCTCAACTCCCGCTGCCGAGGCGCATGAAGGGCAGCAACTTACCGCTGACGGCGCGCAGCAGCAGCGCCAGTTTCCTGCCCTTCGAAATGGCTGGCCGACTGCTGAGCACGTCGTAGCCTTGCCGCTCGATGGCGCGCAGAATCTCCAGCCCTCCACGGCTGAACAGGTCCAGGTCCAGAGCCAGATCTCGATTGACCCTTCCGATGAGCGGAAGCCCCTGCTCGAAAAGTTCCCGCGCATAACCGACCTCGCTGCGCATCATTCCGCGAAACTCGGGCGTACAGACGCTTTCGGCTATCTGCTCCTCGCTGACGCGAAAAACCTCCATATCATTTTTGGGGATATAGATGCGGCCCCTGACGTAGTCATCGCGCACATCCTGCCAGAAATTGGCCAACTGCAGCGCGGTACATGTGAAGTCGGAGAGGCGGAAGTTTTCATCACTCGACTCGCCGCAGGCATAGAGCACCAAACGGCCAACGGGATTGGCCGAGTAACGGCAGTAGTTCAGTACATCGTCGATGGTCTGGTAGCGAGTCACGACCTGATCCTGGCGAAAGGCAACCAGCAGATCGGCAAACGGCTCCTTGGGAATAAAACATTCGCGAATGGTTTCCGCTAATGCTACAAAAACCGGGTGACGCGCGCGGCCTTCGTAGCAGGCATTCAATTCACTTCCCCACAAATCGAGGAGGGCCAATGCCGCGGAGCGGTCGCCTACCTCATCACCCAGATCGTCGGAGACGCGGCAGTAGGCGTAAATGGAGTAAAAATGTGGGCGCAGATCCCGAGGCAGAAACCACGAGGCAACGTGGAAGTTTTCGTAATGCGACTCGGCCAGCCGCTTGCACCAGGCGCGCGCTTCGTCGAGCGTGGGCGCTACTGCGGGAATCCTATAGGTATCGGGCAGCGCTGCCCATCCGCGGGCAAGCGTGTCCTCATCACGCAGTGCATCCCAATCTTGCGTCTCATTCTTTAGTCTCTCAGCTTCCAACGTCATGGCTTGGCCTCAGGGCACAATGGCGGTCTTGATCTCCGTACCACGCTTCATCAACTTCTCAAAAACGCGGTTAAGCTCGTAGAGGTGTGCGTGGCCGGTAATAAAAGCTCCGGCCTGGAAGCGGCCGCTGGCAATCAGATCGAGCGCCTTCCGGCAAAAGGCCGGGGTGTGGTGAAAGGTGGCTCGCAAGGTAATGTCGGAGTAGTGAATGCGATTGGTGTCGAGAGAAACGTGCGTTCCCAGGGCGCACCCGCCAAAAAAGTTTACCGTCCCGCCCTTGCGCACCATTTCCACCGCTTCTTCCCAAGCCTCGGGCACACCGACGGCCTCTATGGCGATGTCCACTCCCCGATTCTTCTCGGTAAGCTCACGGGTCTCGCGGATGGCATTGCGGATGCTGTTGGTCTGCACCACGTGAGCCGCGCCCAACTGGCGCGCCGCCTCCACTTGGCCGTCGTGCTTGACGATGGCGATAACCTTGCAGCCGGCTAAAGCGGCCACGTGGAGAATCATCAATCCCAGCGGGCCTCCGCCGATAACGGCCACCGTGTCGCCGGGGTGCGGGTTCGAGTCCTCAAAGCCGTGCACCGCGCAGGCCAGCGGCTCGGTCAGCGCCGCGTGCTCCAGAGGAACATGCTCTGGCACATGCAGTGTATTCATGGACACAATGCGGGCAGGTACGCGAATAAACTCGGCATATGCGCCGTTGTTGAACAGCAAATCGTCGCAGAGGTTCTCTTGGCCGCGCGCGCAGAAATAACACAGGCCGCATGGGGCGGAGTTGAGAGCCACCACGCGGTCGCCTGACGCAAAGTCTGTAACGCCCGCGCCGGCCTCGACCACTGTTCCAGCCAGCTCATGGCCAAACAGCGCCGGAGGCACAATCATGCGCGCATGGTAGCCCCGGCGGTAGACCTTCAGATCAGTGCCGCAGGTGAGCGCCGCACCCACGCTGACAATGAGTTCGCCAGGACCGGCTTCGGGAACCGGCACATGCTCGATGCGTATATCCTCGCGCCCGTGGAGGACCGCGGCCTGCATGGTGCCGTGGCCGCGCAGGAGCCTGTTCTCGACTGTTCTGCGGCCCAGGCTGACGGCGGATTCGACCTTCTTGCGGCCTTCCACCACCACCGTCTCGACGGTGTTGAAGCCAGCCTCAACCACTGTCTCGACGGTATCGAGACCTCCCTCGACGACTTTCTCGGCCTTCTTGCGGCTCTCTTCGACAACCGTCTCGACGGTCTTGCGGCCCTGGAGGATCGCGGCTTTTACCGTGCTTGCCATCTCTCTCCTCCCCGCTCTGCACCGGCCCCAAGCACAGGTTCAATCATAATCTTCATCGAGTCTGCCTGTGGGTGAGATGCAACCTCGATGGCCTTCACCGCCTCTTCCAGCGGAAAACGGTGCGAAATCAGTTGCGTCAAATCAAATCCCTTGCCATAGCCACCCAGAACCAGATCTTCAACTTCGGGCTGAATTGCCGTAGATGCAGAGTATGAACCGAGCAGGGTCTTCTCGTCCATACAAACCGCTCCGGGGTCAAAGCTGGCTTCTTCGTGCTGCGTTTGCGCGAAGAGCATCACCTTGCCGCCGGGCCGCACCGCATTCATGGCGGTCTTGATCAGCGCCTTGCCGCCTACAGCCAGTAGGACAGCATCCGCGCCGCGGCCCTCGGTTGCGGCCAGCACACGTTCGATGACGTTTTCTGCATTTATGGGTTCATGCAACCCGAACTTCGCGGCAATGGCATGGCGCTCTGCGTATAAATCGGAGGTGAACACGCGGGCTCCAGTGCGGCGAGAAAGAGCTGCCAGCATAATTCCGATGGGGCCCTGGCCTATCACCAGCACCGTCTCATCGGCTTCCAGATTGAGCAGCTTCACGGCCTTCAGAACTGTGTTCACCGGCTCGATGAAGGCCGCCTGCTCAAAGGGCACGCCGTCGGGAATTCGCACCACGCCGCCCATCGCAGCAATCCAGTCCATCACACGGATGTACTCCGCAAAACCGCCGCCGGAGGGCTCCATGCCTGCCGTCGCGCCCACTTTTTTGTAGCTGGAGCACTGCGCAAAAGTCTGCTTGCGACAGTAGTAGCACTTGCCACACGGAATATGATGGAAAACCATCACCCGCTCGCCGACAGTAAACTTCGTCACGCCCACGCCCACTGCGACGATGGTTCCGGCCATCTCGTGGCCGAAAATGCGCGGCGTGGAGTGCGAGCCGGTGTGAATCTTCTTGAGGTCTGTGCCGCAAACGCCACAGGTGGCAATCTTCACCAGCAACTCGCCGGGGCCGATTTGCGGCACGGGCACAGTCTCCAGGCGCAGGTCGTTGACACCGCGATAGACCACGGCCCGCATGGTGACGGGGATAGTCTCTGCTGGCTGTTTTGTGTCAGGGCACGACTTCAGTCGTGCCGCAATCGAGTCATGTGTTGCGCGGGCTTTAGCCCCTGAGGGACGCTCTTCGGAGAAAGTATTCAAATTCCGGCTCTCTTCTGAAGCCTGTTCACTATTTGTGATTTGGGTTTCCATTCAACTTGTCGGTTTGCCCTCGTTTATCCAGAAAATCGAGCACAGACTGCGCGATGTTGCGGGCAGCCTTCCTGCTATTTTCTCCCATCCGCATGAGTGCGTGCCAGTACCAGGGACGAAGCAGGGCAAAAACCACGAACCGTGCCAGTTGAAAATGGCCGCTCGGCGCGATAAACCGATTGAAATCAGGTAGTTGATCGTTGTATCCGTCGCTGATTCCTTTGATGCAATAAAACGGGATGCCGCGCATGTGAGCGAGGCGCGCTAGGCCAGCGGCCTCCATATCAACCAATGATGCCGAATAGGTCGAGGCGAGGCGCTTCTTCTCCGCCGCATCGGCAACGCGAAAACAGGTCACCAGCCAGCAATTATTTGGTGGACTGGCAGTAATAAACCGCTCACCAGTAAGGGCGTCGATCACAGTGGAGACATCATAGGCCTGGCCTGTCTCTAGCTCTTCGCGCAAGGCTCCGGCCCAACCGGTGGAGATGACTTTGTCGACCGGGCCGAGTTTTTCAACCTCAACAAAGGCCCGTGTGGCCGCGTCGACTCCGGCTCCAGCGCAGGCTGCTACGCACTCGCCGTTGTTGAAGCGCCAGAGATCAACACCGTTAGAGCGCGAGTGCTGCCAGCCGCGCGTCAGCGACTTGAGTTCACCGGGCATGGCAGCGATGATGGCGATGCGCGTCATGCTTTTCTATGCTCGGCTTGTTCGCCATTTATGTCCGACAATTGACTGGGAATGAGCATTAGCGGCAATTGAACCGTGATCGAGACTCCCAGCACGACAAAGGACGCTCGCGCACTCATCCGCGATGTTGTCCAGAAGAATGCAATCCAAGGCAAGATGTACGACAGCGCCAGCCATCGGTTCCATCCAATGTCCTTGAGCCTCCCTACTACTGCGATTAACCAAAGGGGTGCCCAAAGGATTGTCAAGACCAAGGAGATCACATAACCCGCATACGGCTCCGATGACTTGTACCATGCCATTGCCGTAAATGATTGAAGAGAAAAAAGCACCGCCCATGCTAATTGCCCGCGTCCCACCGGACGCGCCAATTTTAGAAGGAAGTTGTTCAACCTAGCTCCTTTCATTCGCTCTACGGCGCATACCCGTGCACCCGGAACCACTCAATCGCTGCCTTCATCGCCGGGTTGACGGGCAAAATGCGGAAGCCCAGCTCCTGCTGCGCGCGAGCGCTCGATGCGTACATCTTCTTGCGGCCCATGCGCACCTCTTCCAGCGTGGCGCGCGGCTCGCGTCCGCGAATGCGGCCTGTGATCCACTCCTCAAAAAACGCGTAGGTAGCAGCAACGATAAATGGAATCTCCACCGTGGGCGACTTGAGGCCGGTGATGGCCGCCATCTTGTCGAGAATCTGCTTGAGCGTCAGGTTCTCTCCGCCCAGAATATAGCGTCTGCCCGGCTGGCCTTTGGTGAGCGCAAGGACGTGCGTGCGGGCAACCTCCGAAACATCGACCAGATTGAGCCCGGTGTCCATGTAGGCGGGAAATTTGCCGTTCAAAAAATCGACAAAGATGCGGCCCGTCGGCGTGGGCTTGGCGTCATTCGGTCCGATCGGTGTAGTCGGGTTGAGGATGATGACCCGTTGACCGGCCTGTGCGGCCTTGATGGCCTCCTGCTCGGCCAGGAACTTGGAGCGCTTGTAGTGGCCGACCATGTCCTCAAGAGTCACCGGCGTGTCCTCGTTGATCACGAGTCCATCGGTGCGGAAGTGCATGGTGGCCACGCTGGAGGTGTAGACAAAGCGCTTGACCTTGGCCTCGCGCGCCAATCGCAGCAACTCGCGCGTCCCATCCACGTTAGCCTTGTACATCGCCACCGGGTCAGGAATCCAGAGGCGGTAATCAGCAGCCACGTGGACCACGGCGTCACAGCCGGCAAGCGCGGGCTTCAGTGACTCCGGCTCACTCAAATCGCCCACATGCGTCTCGCCCTGAATGCCTTCGAGGTTGCCGAGGTTGCTAGACTTGCGGACCAGCAGGCGCAGCTTCGCGCCGTCCGCGACCAAGGCTTGCGCCACATGGTGGCCTATAAATCCCGTTGCGCCGGTAAGAAATATTTTCATGATCAGTTGTCAGTTTATAACGTGCTTACAAGTTGTATACAACATCATTCAGAATCAGCGGGCACTGACTACTGAAAGCTGACCACTGATAACTGTTTCTATTCCAACGCCTCTGGCGCGAGCGCAATATTTTTCTCGCCCGCAGCCTTCTTTTCGTTGTAAGCCTTCACCCAGTCTTCCCAGTGCTTTCCGGCGGCGCGGTCCTTTCCGCTGAATTCAATGCGGGTGATTTCGGCGTAGCCCACCTTGCGCTTCTCAGGCGCAGAGGGCGTGTAGTACTGCACCCAGGATTCGGCCAGCGTTGCGCCGGTATGGCAATTGAAGATGAAGGCCTCAATGCGACTGCCAGACTTGAGTGTTAGCGTTACATCGCCGCGATAGTCGAGCGCTTTTCCCAGGGCCTGGCGCAAATCTTCGTCTGTTGCCAACGCGGGAACCCAACCTTCCAGATTCTCGTGCTCCGTGCCAGGAGCAAGCTCCAGCGCCTCGACCTGCTCCAATGTGTACTTCAGTACTTCAGCGCTCATGCGTGGGTCTCCTCCAGAACTGGCTCGGCAATCTGCACCAGCGCTGCATGACTGTGCGGCGCGGCGTCATTGAAGACCTTCATCGCATCGGTATTCGGATATTTTCTGAAGTTGCCGCGCGCCATGGCGATGAAGCCCTTCAACGTGGTGAAGCCTTCAACAACCGCCGGCGTCTCGTAGCCGCAACTGACCATGCAGTTGGCGCATTTGGGATTGCCGCTGGCGACTCCGTACTCATTCCATTTTGTCGATTCCAGCAACTCCTTGAAGCTCTCCGCATAACCTTCTTGCAGCAGATAACAGGGCTTCTGCCAGCCAAAGATGTTATAAGTCGGCATTCCCCATGGAGTGCATTCATAATTGCGCTCGCCCATCAAAAACTCCAAAAATAACGGCGACATATTGAACTTCCAACTGGGTTTTCGATTGGAGAGAATGGCGCGGAAGAGCCGCCGCACGCGGGCGCGGCCCATAAAGTGGTGCTGGTCGGGAGCCTTGTCGTAGCTGTAGCCGGGCGAGAGAATGATGCCCTCGACGCCCATGCCCATCACCTCGTCGAAGAATGCGCGGACGCTCACTGGGTCAGTGCCGTCAAAGAATGTGGCGTTAGTGGTGACGCGGAAGCCGCGCCGTACAGCCTCTTTAATGCCGTCGGTGGCAATGTCGTAGCCGCCCTCGCGGCAGACGGAAAAATCATGATGCTCGCGCTGACCGTCCAGATGCACTGAGAAGGTCAAATACTTCGACGGCGTAAACTCCGGCAGCTTCTTCTTGAGTTCGAGCGCGTTGGTGCAGAGGTAGATGTACTTCTTGCGCGCGATCAGGCCGTTGACAATCTCCACGATCTGAGGATGCAGCAGCGGCTCGCCGCCGGGGATGGAAACCATGGGCGCGCCGCACTCTTCGACGGCGGCAAAACATTCTTCGGGCGTAAGCTGCTTTTTGAGAATGTGGGGCGGATACTGCACCTTGCCGCAGCCGGCGCAGGCCAGCGAGCAGCGGAAGAGAGGCTCCAGCATCAGCACCAGGGGATAGCGCTTGACGCCAGCGAGCTTTTTCTTCAGCACATAGGCGGCGACCGTGCCCACCTGGGAGATAGGAATAGCCATCTTGGAATAAACCTCCAGCGCCGTCCAGCGGCGCGTTCCATTAGTACTTCTTGTATTCGCTAGCTGCTTGCGCGTTCCATGGTTCGCTGATAGGTAGTCAAAGCCATCAGCGGAAAGTATTGCCGGTAAAGAGTGTATGCAAGATAAAAGACTCTGGGGAAGCCTGTTCCCGTAATGATGCTCTGCCGAGTCGCGCCTTCACCCATCGATTCATCCCAACTGCCGTCAGCCTGCTGCCGCGCGAGCAGCCAGCGCACGCCCTTGGCGATGGAATCGGAGCGGTCGTCTCCGGCAGCCAGCAGACCCATCAGCGCCCATGCTGTTTGCGATGGCGTACTGATGCCTACGCCGCGCGTATTCGGATCGTCGTATGTGCCGCAGCTCTCACCCCAGCCGCCATCGGCATTCTGCACCATGCGAATCCATTCGGCGGCCTGCTGAATCTGCGGCTCCAAATGATCTACGCCGATAGCGTCCAAACCGCGCAGCACCAAAAACGTGCCGTAGATGTAATTCACGCCCCAGCGGCCAAACCAGCTTCCATCCGATTCCTGCTCGCGAAAGATAAATTGAACAGCCTTCTCCACGCGCTTATCGCTGCGCGTGTAGCCATAGCTGGCCAACATCTCCAGCATGCGTCCGGTAATATCCACCGTAGGCGGATCGAGCATGGCGTTGTGATCCGCAAAGGGAATGTACTGGAAGATCATCTTGGTATTGTCTTTGTCGAAACTGCCCCAGCCGCCGTTTTTACACTGCATGGCAAACTCCCACGCTATGGCGCGCTGAACAACCTGATGCTGATAACGCTCGCGTGGATTGTCCACCTTGGTCAGCGCCATCAGCACCTGCGCGGTGTCGTCGGTGTCGGGATAAAACTCGTTATTAAATTCAAAATACCAGCCGCCCGGCTCGGTGTTGCGCACCTTCACGGCCCAGTCGCCCTTGTGGCGAACCTCTTTGGAGAGCATCCAATCCACGGCTTTGAGCATACGCGGGTCGTTGCGCGCCGCGCCCGCCTCGCCGAGAGCAAAGACCGCCTGCGCCGTATCCCACACCGGCGACATGCATGGCGTCATGCGGAAGGTCGGTTCAGGCATTGCCTCGCTGGCCGGCTCCTCGATGCCCAGCTTTTCAAACTCATCGCGCGCCCGAATCACCTGCGGGTCGTCCTCGGAATAGCCCAGGCAACGCAGGGCAATGATGGCGTTCAGCATGGCCGGATAGATAGCGCCCAACCCGTCCGTCATCTCCAGCCGCTCCAGCAGCCACTTCTCCGCCTTCTTGATGGCCAGCTTGCGCACGGGGCGAAGATGCACCGCCTCAGCCCAGTGCATGAGCCGGTCAAGAATAATAAAGAAATTCCGCCACGAGAAGATGGAACTGCGGTCCCTGCGCAGACGCAGAATCGAGTTGGCGCGTCCGCCGACAAACAACTCGTCGATGCCCTGCTCATACGGAATTCTCTTGAAGGGCTTTTTCGCGTACATGATGGCCAGCGGAACCAGAATCGACCGCGACCAGGAAGAAATCTCGTAGATGTTGAAGTAGAACCAGCGGGGAAACAGAACAATCTCCGGCGGAATAGCGGGCACCGCGTCGTAGTCGTACTCGCCCAGCGCGCAGAGATACATCTTGGTGAAGGTGTTGCAGGCGATCACGCCGCCATGCTTGAGAACCCACCGGCGGCATTTGGCCAGCCGCGGATCGTCCGCTCCCACGCCCATCAGCTTGGCCGATGAGTAGCACTTGACCGAGAGCGAGATGTTCCCCGGACCGCCGGGATAGATGCTCCAACTGCCATCCTCGTTCTGGTAGCGCATCATCTCCGTGAGTGCGCGCCGCAACCGTCCCTGGTCGCCCGTCTCCAGCAAGGTGTGCAGAAAGATGTAATCGGCCTCCAGCATCGCATCCGCTTCCAGCTCCCCGTTCCAATACCCGTCGGGATGCTGCTGCGAAAACAGGAACTCCCGGGCGCGGGCAATAGACGACTGGACATCTGCCAGATCCGCGTCCAGCCGCCCAAAGCGCGGCGCTGCGAATTGCGTCTTCCCTTGATGAATGCTCATGCTGTTGAACGCCTCAGAATCTATTCCCTATTCCCAGTCTTACCTAACCGCCACAGCCTCTGTCCCGCCGGCGCCGCCGATGGCCTGCACAATCTCCGGCGGCAGGCCGAAGCGCACGTTTTCCGGCATCACCTCTACCTCTTCGACGTTGTTGTAGCCATTTTGGCGCAGGTAGTTGACCACGTCCTCGACCAGCACCTCGGGAGCCGAAGCACCGGCCGTCACCGCAACCGTGCTCACGCCCTTCAGCCAAGCCGGGTCAATGGCCTGGGAGTTGTCAATCAAATAACCGATCGTCCCCAGGTTGCGCGAGACCTCAACCAGCCGGTTGGAATTGGAACTGTTGGTTGAACCCACCACCAGCACCAGGCCGGCATTGTGCGCCACGTTGCGGACCGCAACCTGCCTGTTCTCAGTGGCGTAGCAGATGTCCTGCGAGTGGGGACCAACAATGTTGGGAAACTTTACCTTGAGGGCGTGGATAATGTCCCGCGCCTCGTCCAGCGAGAGCGTGGTCTGGGTCAGGTAGGCCACGCGATTAGGGTCTGACACTTCGAGCGCCGCGGCCTCGGCCACATTCGAGACCACCTGGGTCGCCTCAGGCGCCTCGCCCAGCGTACCTTCAATCTCGTCGTGGTCGCGGTGGCCAATCAGTACCAGCGAATAGCCCTGCTTGGCAAACTTGACGGCCTCGATGTGCACCTTGGTCACCAGCGGGCAGGTGGCGTCAATCACCTTCAAATGGCGGCTCTTGCTGATCTCCCTGACCGCCGGCGAAACGCCGTGGGCTGAGTAAATGACGCGCTGTCCGTCAGGCACATCGTCGATTTCATGGACAAAAATCGCGCCTTTTTCCGCCAACTCATTCACTACATATCGGTTATGTACAATTTCGCGGCGAACATAGATGGGCGCCCCAAAGGTTTCAAGGGCGATCTTTACCACATCAATCGCGCGCACAACTCCGGCGCAGAAGCCTCGTGGCTTGAGCAACAACACCCTCTTCTGGCTGGGGGAAGTCTCGGAGCGATTAACGTTCGAGATGAAATCAGGCAGAGTTGTAGTCACACCCTTAGTATACCAATGTGCGGGATAAGAGCACAGGAATCGGCTCGCTCTTCATCTCTCCCCAGGCTCTCAGCCCTCCGCCGCTCGCTATCTTCGCCAAGGGCTATGAACCCGGTAGCAGGGCGTCGCCGTGACGTTGGCCTTGCTGGCGCTGATCAGCTTTCGCCGGACAAGCCAGCCGACTGCGCTCTGCGCCGAACTCTTCGAGACCCCGATCGACTCGGCCAAGTCCTGGTAGCTGATCTGCACCGCCGACGCGCTCCGCTGCTCCTCAGAGGCCAGCCACAGGTAGACAAGAAAACTGACCGGTCTTTTGTCGTGTCCCACCAGGTCGCGCATCAACGCATCAGTCACATAATCGTCAAACTTAGCCATGGCTGTACCAGCAGTTAGTATAGCCTTAACTACCTGATTGCATTGCTGAAATCCTCGCGATATATTTCGAGAATCTCAACACGGAGGTCGCGAATGATTCGCGGTATCAAAATCGTCAGTATCCCCGTCAGCAACCAGGATGTATCACTGAAGTTTTACACCGAGCAATTGGGATTCAAGGTGGCAACCGATCAGGTCTTTGGCCCTGGTCAGCGGTGGATTGAACTTCTTATCCCAGGTTCCGATGTGAACCTGGCTCTCTTTACGCCAGAAGGCCACGAAAACCGCATCGGCGGTTTTCAACCCGTTACCTTCTGGTGCGACGACGTCTTCGCTACAGCCAAGCTGCTCAAGTCTCGTGGCGTCGAACTGGCCGCCGAGCCAAAGAAGGAGGTCTGGGGAACCATGGCGAAATTCAAAGACCCGGACGGAAACCAGTTCGTCTTCTCCAGCCGTTAAACCAATCCGCTCGGATCGACTCCAGGTCTCAACACGAGGCCTGGAGCGCCCCGCTCAGGGAATTCTGGTCCATACCTCGGTCCGCCCCAGAAGTGAAATGCCGATATAGCCGCGCATGTGGAGCTTGTCATTCCCCTCGGCCCAGATCTTGCCCTTATATTCCTTCCCATTCTCCGGGTCCACCACGGTTCCGCCCACCCAGTCATCTCCGTCAGGATGGAAGTTGCGCATGATGACCATGCCCAGAATGAGCTGATTCTTGTATTCGCCGGAACATTTGTCGCACACGTCCTGCGGAGTGCGGCCAGGGCGCACCTTGGTCACCCTGCCAAATAGTTTGCCGTTCTCCAGGTAGGTATCTACTATGCCTGCTGGTTTGCCATCGTCATAGTTCTGCCAATGACCCACAGCGTTCTGAAGTTTCGGCGTGAGTTGCTGCGCTTGGGCTCCGGCAAAGGATACCAGCGTCATAAGTGCCAGAGCGAAGGCACAGAGAGTATTGTGTCGAATCGTTTTCAAAATGACCTCCCCTTTCGATGAATTATAGACAGAAGATGTACGAATTGGCGTCTGCTGGCCGGTCGTGAAGGGAAGCTCGCGTCCCAGATCTCAACCGGTTATACAAGCCGCAGAGGCGTCTTATCCTGCCGCGGACAACCCGGAGGAGCATCATACACGCTGCCGAATGCCGACAGGGAGTCTCTATAGCAATAGCCGCGTCCTGTATGACAATCGTCGAATTCTGCACAAGAGAAGCAAACTGTTCCTTCAAACTTGCTCCTCAGCGGATGGATAAATTTGTCGGCCGCCGCCCCGTTCCAGATCTCCAGCACGCTCTCGCGCAAAAGGTTGCCCACCACATTCTCGGGAAGATGGGGAAGCTGCTCGCAAAGGGTTACATCGCCATTGGGAAGCACAATGAGAGTGGCTCGGCCGCCGGTGCAAACGGCGCGCTGCTCCCAATCTGTTTTGCGTTGCTCGGGAGTCCGAGGTTCGCCGGTTTCGTCCTGAAAAGCGATCTCCACACCGCTGTGCTTCGCCACCAGCTTGGGCATCGACTGGCTCAAGCTGAGTTTCTGCTCCCTGCTCAGGAACAGATCGTCGGAGTGGCGATAAAGGCTGCGCCCATAATGAACAAACTGGAAGCGGCGCACACCCATCGACTTGAACAGCTCGACGATCTCTTCGGCCTCCTGCCAGTTATAAGGGGTCATTACGCACTTGATGCGCGGGTTGAGGCCGGCGGCGATCAGGTTGGCGGTGGTCGATTTGGCGCGCTCCAAGTAGTTGTTGACGCCGGTCAGCCATGAGGCAAGCTGGTTATCGGCGCTGTCAACGCTCACCTGTAAGCCGCGTTCCACCGTGCCGGGCTCATCGCGGCCAATGCCCAACTCCGCCAGCCGCCGCGCCCATAGCGGCGAGATGTGGCTCTTGGTGGAGACCGAGAAAGTGAAATCGCGCTCCACCATAGCGCGTAATAGCTCAAACACATCCGGCCTCAGGAAGGGATCGGCGCCGGACATATCGACAATGCGAACCCCAATAGCAGCCAACTGATCGAAGATCCCGATCCACTCAGCCGTAGCCATCTCCGCGCTCACATTCCGTTCGGCGTAGCAGTAGCGGCAATCGGCTACGCAGCGGTTGGTGAAGGCCGCCAGTACGGAGACCGGAGCGCTGGTTCGCTCCACGGGCCAGCGATAGTTGTTGAAGTCGGGTCGCGGAATATTGCTTTTGTCTTTGAATGATGCGCTGGGCGTGCACGTCAGGCCGATGATCTCGTCGGGCGTCGTCAGGTTGTGGATAAGTTCGTCTAAATCTCGGAGGCTCTCGGCGGCATCGCGCAGGTTCTCGGCTTCGCTTTTGGGCTTGGTCAGGTAGAGCCAGATGGCCTCGATCTCCGCCCACGACCGCTCCCCGGAAAAGAAGGGCAGAATCAACGCCTGCACAGGGGATAAGACGCGGTACTTGAGATCGGTATAGGTGCACTTATACAGGAGCAGATTGTCGCGGTCGTCGCGCAGCAGCCAGGGAGCCAATAAGCGCGGAAATGCATTGCCCGCAAACGGCGATCCGCTACGAGCCTCGGTGCGATTCATATCTGCTCAATGTCCTCTGCCCAGCTTGGGCGAAACGGGCATTCGGCAAGCTGACTTATGCCTTGCCGGTCTTGCAGGAACTCTTGCAGCCCGCGGAACAGCCATCCTGGCAACCGGGATTGCAGGAGGCCTTGTTGCAAAGTCCGGCCGACTTCTCGTCATGGGTCGAGATGGAAGCATTCCGGGAGCGGTTCGCCATATCCCGCACCAACGGATCCTTCGCGACGCTGGCAAAGGCCGCTTTCCGGGCAAATAGCCCCCCAACAATAGCTCCCAAAGAGATCAATGCGGTTTTCAGGAATTTCCTGCGTCCATCAACTGTATCCGGCATAGTACTCCTCCCGATCTTTTCCAGTCAGCACAAAAACTAAACCTTTTGCACTGACTTGTGAATAAAGCAATAGTCGCGGGTGAATGCAGGCGTATGTGATGGTTGTCACGATTAGGACGTACGTTCATTCAGAGTTCGGCGGCCATCATGTAAGCCCTTCAAACGGAAGCTCCCAATCTCTAAGGCATCCTGGACTTCAGCCTGATCCGTTCACCATCAACAACAAAATTCCCGTATCCGTGATGATGAATGGTCTTCGGATTCTTCTGCGCCGGATCGTACCAGGCCTTGAGAACCTCCAATACGAAGAGATTGAACTTGTTCACCAGATGCGTATCGACCACCCTACATTCGAGATTGGCGAAGCACTCGGCCACCAGAGGCGGAGCTACGCGTTTGGCTGGCAATGGCGTCAGGCCGATTCTCTTAAATTTGTCCACGTTCCGTCCCGAGCAATTGCCGATGGCCACGACTTTAGGCGCTAATTCCAGCGCCGGAATAGCAATCACACACTCTTTGGTCGCCCGCAATGCGGCATGGCTGTAATTGGCGTTGCTGACGACACAGGCAATCAGCGGCGGCTCGAACTCCACCATCATGTGCCAGGACATCACCATCACATTGGCGCGGCCTTTGCGAGCAGTGGTCAGCAGAACCACTGGACCTGGTTCAAGCAACTGATAGACCTTCGACAGTGGCAGATCTTTCATCGCGGCAGAACCTCCGATGTGGAGATTATTTGCATGGCGATTATGATAGTCGCCGTATCGATTGGATTGCAGGATGGAAGAGATCGAATCCCAGGTTTCATAGGCGCAAGCTGGATATTTGGCCGATAAAGACAGCCGCCTTTATAGATCAAAAAAGTTTTTCCCCGGCAAAAAACCGGATTTTTCGGCATTTTCCAGCGATTTTCAGAGGTCAAATCTCACGATGTGGGATATTTTGGGGCGAGAATTTTTCAACAGGCGATGATTTCAAAGGGGTTAAGAATAATCTGCAAGATTCTAAGGAGAATTTATACCCCTGGGGGGTATTTGGGGGGTGGGGTACACCGTTTTCAGTGGTCAGTGGTCAGTTGTCAGTAACGACGCACGCATCTGGTCCTTGTTCATTCTTTAATTGTGCGCCGGACGGGGGTAATTATCTGCAAGGACTTGCGGTGCAGCGGACGCCTTCGGTGTGGCTCAGGACTGGCCGTCCAGGCGGACGCGCTTCGCGCCTGAGGTTCGTGGTCTCCCACCCTTTCCGCAAATTACGCGGAAAGGATGGGGCACCCAAGCTTCTGGGTTAGGTCGGACGTGGGGCACACGGCAACCGGCTCGCTGCTCAGTTCTGAATTCTGGAGCCGAGTTGGCCGGAGATGAGATCCGGCTCCGGAATCCTGCTGGCGCGAGAGTATTGATAAAGATTATTGATCAGAATAAATGGAGTAACGATGAATGAGATAACGCCCCACCATCCAAGAAACAGAGTAGTAAGCGTGTAGGAACGAAAGTGTTTCTGAAAGCAGGTTCGGCAGAGTTCTGCGTCGATCGTCTTCCATTGCCGGAAGACCACCATACCTATGTTTTGCCATAACTTCACATGGAGAGTAGGCCCTTCAATTCCGCAACTCTTGCAGCTCATCGTCTTACTCCTTGAAGGCGAGTCTACGCCCGCACACTTCTTGCTCGCAAGGCATCAATTCCATGGTTGCATGAAAATCAGAACAAACTTTACGTTGTTTTACCGGCTCGCGGCGATCATCTGGACGGCGATCTGAAAAAAATGCGTTACGGATTAGACCCGCTGCCCCATGCATAGAGCCTTGATTTTTTGACTCTCACCTGGGCGCCAGGATTTTGGCCGATAAAATCCTCTGCGTACTCTGGACTCGCGAAGGTGAATCGAACACGCCCTTTGTACATGTCAATTGATACAAACACCTCATGAACAGCGCATTTTGGATCTTTAGGCAAGATCCTTCGTATCGCCCTAATCGAAACTACCAATCCACATATCGCTATTAGCCCCAAAAGGGCTTTAGCCATGAGCACTCCGAACAGAGAATCTGAATGTTCCGCAGGGGCAAACATGAGGACAATCCCACCGAATGCAATAGGTACACCACAAATAATGTAAACCCCTGCTGATTGATGACCCTGACAGCGCTTGCAACAGGGAACACTCGTGCTCCGGGTTGTCTCTATTGCACTAATCTTTTCTATGTGGAAGATTGTTAGTTTTCCATCCGGGAAGGCTCCACAACATGCACACTTCCGGGGCCATATAAAGGATCTGTCTTGAACTGTAGGATTGCTAAGCGGCATTTCAATGAAGCCTACTACGATTCACAAATGGAGGCAAGTTAATCCCTCTCTTCGTAGCCCGCAATTATCCACATATATTTCCTACCACCACTACATTCGGAATATCTGATCTCTCTTAGCGGCTGGCCGCGATCATCTGGGCGGCGTGCTGGAGGCTGGTTTCGGTGACCTTTGCGCCGGAGACCATGCGGGCGATTTCGTGGGTTCGGGCGCGGTCGTCGAGGAGGCTGATTTTGGTTTTGGTGCGGCCGTCGGCTTCGCGCTTGTCGATGAGGAAGTGCTGGTCGGCGAAGGCGGCGACCTGAGGCAGGTGGGTGACGCAGAGAATCTGCTGGCCGCGGCTGAGAGCTTTGAGCTTTTGACCGACGGCTTCAGCGGCGCGCCCGCCGATGCCGATGTCGATCTCGTCAAAAACAAGGGTACGCGGCGTGGGGGTCTTCTGTTTAGGCTTGGCCAGGCTTGGCTTGGCTAGATTTGGCTGCGCTTGGCCCTCCTCCACACTGACTTTGAGAGCCAGCATCACGCGGGACATTTCGCCGCCGGAGGCGATTTCGTGCAGCGGCTTGAGCGGCTCGCCGGGGTTGGTGGCGATGCGGTATTCGACCAGGTCCCAGCCGGCGGAGGTCCAGTGGGATTCTTCTTCGGTAGCGGTGACGGCGACCTCGAATTTGACCTTCATGGCCAGGGAGTTGATCTGGGCTTCGGCCAGCTTGGCGAGTTTGGCGGCGGCGGCTTTGCGCTCGGCGGTGAGGGCCTGTGCGGCTATGCGGTAAGCCACGGCAGCTTCATCGAGAGCGGCACGAAGTGCTTTCAGAATCTCGTCGCGGTCTTCGACTTCGGCCAGCTTGCGGCTGACCTCTTCGCCAAATGCAACCACCTCGGCGATGGTCTTGCCGTATTTACGCTTGAGGCGGTCGATGAGGGCCAGCCGGTCTTCGATATCGGCGAGTCGCTCGGGCGAGGCGTTGATGGCCGCGGCGTAGTCGCGCAGGCTGGCGGCGATGTCGCCGATGGTGGCGCGAACGGCGGCAAGCTGCTGGGTGGCTTCAGTAAAGCGGGCGTCGTAGCGGGCCAGCTCCTCGACATTGCGCAGGGCGGCGCGCAGGGCGGCCTCGGCCGATGCTCCGCCCTCGTAAAGCTCGTCGAAGGCTCCCATGGCGGCGGCGTAGAGCTTTTCCGCGTTGGCCAGAACGCGTTTTTCGGTCTCCAGTGCCTCGTCTTCGCCGGGTTGAAGATGGGCGTCTTTGATCTCCTTGCTCTGATAGCTCCACAGATCGACCATGCGCAGGCGGTCCTGCTCGCCCTGGAGCAGGTCGTTGAGCTTTTCCTGCGCGGCGTGCCAGCGGGTGTAGGCTTCGGCTACGGCGTCGGTTGCCAGGCCGCCGAAGCGGTCGAGAAGAATGCGCTGCTGTGCCTGGTCGAAGCTGCCGAGACTCTCGCTCTGCGCGTGAACGAGGGCCAGCTCGGGGGCGAGTTGGCGGAGAACGGCGACGGTGGCCGGCTGGTTGTTGACGAAGACGCGGCCCTTGCCGGTGGCCATGATTTCGCGGCGAAGAATGACGTCGTTGCCGGCGGAGTCGATGCCGTTTTCTTCCAGGATGTTCTCGGCGTTGTGCGTGGATTCAAAGACGCAAGCCACTACGGCTTTGTCTGCGCCGTGGCGAACCACCTCGGCGGAGGATTTGCCGCCCATGAGCAGGGCAAGCGCGTCGACCAGGATGGATTTGCCCGCGCCGGTTTCGCCGGTAAGCAGGTTAAGCCCCGGTCCGAAGTTGGCGATGGCGTGATCGATGACAGCGTAATTTTCAGCGCGCAGTTCGACGAGCATAATGAACGAACCTCTCAATGACCGAGACAATTGTAGGCCAGGGCTTTTGTCCTGACAATTTGAGCGAAGCATAGCACGATGGACCGCACCTCTGGCTTGGTATGGAAGGCAAAAGCGCTCCGGCGCACCACATCGATAACTTGGAGCGGGGCACGGCGTCTGCTACCGTTAAAGGTGAGGTGAACGCCGATTTTGATTGCAGCTTTACTCATTCAAGTGCCGCCTGACAGCGGCGCGGCCCAGGGAACGCCTCTGGGGCTTGGCTCCAGCGCGCTGGTTGAGATGATTCAGAATAGCGGCCTGGAGGCGAAGGCTGTGCTGTTGCTGTTGCTGATTGCCAGCCTCTATTCGTGGACCGTGATTTTTAGCAAAATCTCCACCTTCCGCAAGGCGACCAAAGAAAGCCAGCGATTTATCCACTCCTTCCGCATGGCGACCCGTTTGCAGGAGATGGCTGCGGTCTCCGCCGCGTGCAAGGCGAGCCCGCTGGCGCAGGTCTTCGATGAGGTGTACGAGACTTACAAGCGGCAGACAGGCGGCTCCGGCCCGCCACGCAACCTGGCGCCGCTGGAGCGCTCGGCGCAGACGGCGGCCAGCGAGGCGGTCACCAGCCTGGAGCGGCGGCTGACCTGGATGGCGACCATCGGGGCAGTGAGCCCGTTCGTGGGACTCTTTGGCACGGTGATCGGTATTGTGGACGCATTCCACGGGCTGGGCACGGCGGGGGCGGCGACGCTCAGAGCCGTGGCGCCGGGCATCAGCGAGGCGCTGATCACCACGGCGGCGGGGTTGTTTGTGGCCATTCCCGCGGTGATTGCGTATAACCAGTTCTCGGCGCGCATCAGGGTTTTTGCCGCGGCAATCGACGACTTTTGCCGCGAGTTGCTGAACTCGCTGGAAGAGATTCCGGTGCGCGGTCCTGCGCGGGCGGCGAACGCTGATGGACCGGTCAGGGAACCTGTTCCGGAGGTGGACCGTGGCCTATACAAATAGCAAAGGCCAGACACAGACCTCGCTGGCGGAGATCAACATTACGCCGCTGGTGGACGTGGTGCTGGTGCTGCTGGTGATCTTCATGATTACCGCGCCGGTGTTGCAGTCGGGGATTGAAGTGGCGGTGCCCAAAACGCGCACCGTCAAGGAGATTACCGAGCAGCGTCTGGTGGTGACCATCGACCGCGACCAGCAGGTGTTTATCGGCGATACGCCGGTCAACATTCACGAGCTGGGCGGCAGGCTGCATCAACCGGGGAGCGATCCGGCCCATCAAGTGATTTATCTGCGCGCCGACGAGCGGGTTCCCTTTGGCGCCTTTGCCACGGTGATGGACGCGGTGAAGCAGGCGGGAATTACCAACATCTCAATTGTGACGCAGCCGCTGGATACCAAGCCGGCGGGCGGAATTTAACCGAAGGATTTTCAGGCAGACCATGAGCAGCCTGTTGGGAAGTGGCGAGCAACTGGAGCGGGAGATAGCCTCCTCGCAGGAGCCGATGATGGCCCCGGCAGCGGGATCGCTGTTGCTGCACGGCGGGCTGGTCGCGCTCTTGCTGGCATATGGGCTGCTTACCGGGCTGATTCATCACAACCAGTGGGGCGGCGCGGGCAGCGGAGCGATTCAGGTGAACGTGGTCAGCGCACTTCCCTTGCCCTCCGATCAGCCGCCCAATGACAATATGCTGGCCACCGACACGCCCAGCAAGGCGCCAGCGGAGCCTGCCGCCAAGACCAAGCAGGCAGTGGACGAAAGCACGCTGGCCATTGCAGACAAGCAGAAAAAGCAAAAACAAATTTCGCGCAAGGCGCAGCAGCATGAGCCGGAGCCGGATAATCTGGCGCGCTACGGAGAGCAGTCAGGATCGTCGATGGCGCGGTCCATTCAGCCGCAGGGATTTTCGAGCGGCCAGACAACGGTCAGCGATGGCGACTTTGGCAGCCGTTTTAGCTGGTACGTGGAAGGCATCAATCGCAAGATGACCGCCAGTTCCTTCCGGCAAGAGGTAGACCCGCACACGCCCAAAGGCTCCCGCGCCTACATTCAGTTCGCCATTCACCGCGACGGCAGCGTGAGCAATGTGCAGATGAGCCAGAACAGCGGCAGCCAGACGCTGGATCGCGCCTGCATGAGGGCCGCGCAGCGTGTGGACACCTTCGGCGCGCTGCCCGCGCAATATAACCAAAGCACGGTGATGACGTCTTTCTTTTGTGAGTACTAATTTGGTGAGTCAGAAATATATTAAGGAACAAAATCAGATCCGAGGTGCAATGATGCGTCAGATGAGAATGCTAGCAATTTTCACGATGCTTGCGACTTCAATTGGATTCTGCCAAGATTCGATTAAGAATCCAAAAACTCTTGATGAATCTAATGCTGACAACGCTGTGAGAGTGATCATGTCTCGGCCTGATGGTATGTATTCTTCATGGGATGAGAAATCGCTACAAAAATACGGTGATGCATCGGCAGTTGCGTTGACAAAATATTTAGGAGAAAAGAAACCAAATGAAACAGAGTTTTATCTTTGTTTAGTAATTATTAGAGCTTCATTCGGATACCCTAAAGGTATTATCAACGAACAGGATAGGAATCCGTCGACAGCACTATTTGTGCTTAAGCGACTTGAAGGGTTACGTCTATCTCCTGAACAGATAAAAGAAATTGCAGAGATTAGACACAATCTATTAGCTATTCCACGATAATGTACTGCTGGCAAAAAATGCGCCGCCAAATCAGGAAATGACTAACGACTACGAGGCTACCCTCGCCGAAATTCCATCCGGAAGCGATAAGGCGTTGATTTAGGATTAGGAGGCTGTATGAGTACGGATTTTGACTCAGGTACTATATTGTGTACTACCATCGGGCGGCACGGACGTAAAATAGAAATGTGGACGAGTTCCCGAGGAAGGATTGCGCGTCTCATGAAGACACATTCCCGGATTTTTTCTTATTTGCTGATTGTTCTAGCAGCTTTGGCAGCCATTCCCGCCACGGCTCAGGATTGGATTCGCACCGGCTCCAACCTGGGCAACGAGCGTATCCGTCTTGCGGCGGCGGACTTTAAACCAGCCGACACCGATCCGCAGACTCCGGCTTTGAAAGCGGCCTTTGACGCCACGCTCTTCAATGATCTGTCCAACGCGGGCATCTTTGATTTGGTTTCGAAGAGCATGGCTCCAGCGGTAACGCCCGGCTCGCCAAGGGAGATTGACCTGTCGCAGTGGTCGGCCGCGCCAGCGAGTGCGGCCATGGTGGCCTTTGGCGCGCTCTCGGCCACCAATGGCCGGCTAGCCGTCTACGGCTGGCTCTTCGACGCTCGCAACACAACCAATCCACAGGTGCTGGGCAAGCAGTATAACGAAGCCGCCAGCCCGGATATGGCGCGGACCATTGCGCACAGGTTTGCCGATGAGATTATCCTGCGCCTGGGCGGCGGCATCAACGGAATTGCCGAAACGAAGATTGTCTTCGTCAGCTCGCGCAGCGGCACCAAAGAGATTTGGGAGATGGATTACGACGGCCAGAACCAGCATCAGATAACGCATCTGGGCGCAATTTCGCTTTCGCCGCGCATCTCGCCGGACAATTCGCGCATCGCCTTCGCATCTCTGGGCCGCGAGGGGTGGTCCATTCGCATGTACTCGCTGGAACTGAACCGTATGGTGAACTTTCCCTCGGGCACGGCGGGCGGCAGCAACCAGTCACCGGCGTGGTCAGGCGATGGGACACGGATCGCCTTCTCCTCCTCGCGCTCCGACAATCCAGAGATTTGGGTGGCCGACGCCAGCGGCGGAAACCTGCGCAAGCTGACTAACTTTGCCGGACCCAACATTGCGCCCACATGGAATCCGCGCAGCGGCGCGCAGTTGGCGTGGGTGAGCGGGCGTACCGGGTTGCCGCAGATCTACACCATGGACCAGGACGGCGCAAATGTGCAGCGCCTAACCGACGGAGGCTATGCCGTCTCACCCTCGTGGTCACCCAACGGACAGTTCTTAACCTTCGCATGGGACCGCAAGTACGGACCGGGAGCGCCCGGCGGATACGACATCTACGTGATGGACATTGCCAGCAAGCGCTGGCTGCAACTGACCCACGAGGCCGGAGTCAACGATTATCCATCCTGGGCGCCGGACAACCGGCACATCGTATTTGAGCGGAAGGTGGGCGGGCGCACCAACATCTGGTCGATGCTCTCCGACGGCACCGAGCAGCATCAATTGACCCAGGCGGGAGATAACTTCATGCCTAACTGGAGCTGGAAGTAAATTGACTTGAGTCGAGTTGATCAGCCAGTGAGACTGCTGTATGGAACAATCCAGTTTCGTGAACTATCATGAGTACGATGCCAATGAATTTATGGCCAATAAATCTGCTGCCAATAAATCCGTGGCCAATGAATCCATGGAAGGAGTAATCCATTGAACCGACTGAATCGCATTGTGGCGTCCCTGGTTCTGCTTGCCGCTCTGGTTGCTGTTGCCGGTTGCGGCAGCAAGCCAAAAACGGCCTCCCGCGAGGAGACTGCTCCGTCGAATGTGTATGCGCCCACCGCGCAGCTCACCGCAACTCCGGCGATGGTTTCGGCCAACGAACAGGTGCAGCTGACCTGGCACACCACCAATGCCGCCGTCGTCTCCATCGATGGCATCGGCGACGTGCCCACCTCGGGAGTGAAGACGGTGACTCCAGAAGAATCGACCACCTACCACCTGGTGGCGGAGGGTAACGGAGGCAAGGCTGAAGCCACGGCGCGTGTGACCGTGACTGGGCCTCCTGCCGTTGTGGTGCCCAACAGCACCATGACCACCGAAGAGGAATTCAAGGCCAATGTTCAGGACATTTTCTTCGACTACGACACTTACGATATCCGTGGCGACGCGCAAGCAACACTCTCGCGCGATGCATCCTATCTGGTGAGCCATCCTGATCTGAAAATTGTCATCGGCGGCTATTGCGACGAGCGCGGCTCAAACGAGTACAACCTGGCGCTGGGACAGAACCGTGCCGATGCGGCCAAAAAAGCCCTGGTGACCGCGGGTGTCGCGGCCAACCGCATTCGCGTAGTCAGCTACGGCAAGGAGAAGCCCTTCTGCTCCGAGTCAACCGAAGCGTGCTGGCAGCAAAACCGCCGTGCCGGATTTACTCCGGAAAGGTAAAATTGAGCCATCAGCTATCAGCCATCAGCATTCAGCCTTTAACTGTTCGCTGATAGCTGAAGGCTGATAGCTGTACTTCACAGGTGAATCATGCATACAAAATCACTTCGCAATCGTCTTCTCGCGGCGGCCATCACCGTCATAGTGCTTATCACCCTGTCTGCGCCGGCGCGCGCCGCATCTAAAGAGATCATCGAGATGCAGGCGCAGATTCAGCAACTGCTGGACAATGTGCAGCGGCTCCAGACCACCGTGGACTCGCGCTTTGCCGTGCTGCAGCATCTGGCCGAGCAGACCGCGGACAGCGCCAGCCAGATGTCCGCCACCGTCAACACTCTGCAGCAGAAGATCGCCGCACAGAACGACACGTCCGGCGGCAAACTGGATGCCGTTTCCGGCCAGGTGCAGACGCTCAATGACTCAGTGGACGAGTTGAAGTCGCGCATCGCCAAGCTGGATAAGACCATCCAGGATATGCAGGCGCAGTTGCAGAACATGCAGACTCCGCCTCCTGCTGTGATTGCCGGCCCTGCTATTTCTGGTAACTCTCCTGCCGCAACAGGGGTGACTGCTCCTCAGGCGCCGCCGCTCAAGGAAACCTTTCAGGCCGGCGTGCGCGACTACAACGCGGCCAAGTACGAGGTGGCCAGCGGCGAATTTCAGGACGTGATTCACTACTATCCGATGGATGATATGGCCGGCACTGCCCAGTTTTACCTGGGCGAGATCGCCTACCATCAGAAAAACTATGCGGACGCGGTAAAGGCCTACGACGCCGTACTGGAAGGCTTTTCAGGCAACGCAAAGGCTCCGGCGGCGCAACTGCGCAAGGGGCTGTCGCTGCTGCAATTGGGCAAAAAGAGCGAAGCCATCGCCGAGTTGCGCTCGCTCGTCAAGCGCCATCCGCAAACCCCCGAGGCCGCGCAGGCGAAAACCAAGCTGACCGCGCTGGGCATACATAGCACGCCGCGCTGAGCAGGATTCTAATGCATTTTCATTATTTCTGTAATGCTCCGTGCCCCATCCTTTCCGCTTGCTTCTGCGGAAAGGGTGGGATGCCAGCAAACTAACATTGCGCTATAGTATCTTTTGTGCTACCATTAAAATGTGATTGAGATTCGCCAGTACGTTGACCGTCTGGGACGTAATCCCTTTGAGCGATGGTTTGAAAAACTGGACGATACCACCCAGGCACGCATAGCCATTGCTCTTGACCGGCTTGAGCGGGGTAATGTTTCGTCGGTGAAGAGCGAAGGCGCGGGTCTTCAGGAGTTGCGGCTGGACTTCGGTCCGGGCTATCGCATTTACTTTGGCCGGGATGGAGAACGGCTGGTGATCCTGCTCGGTGGTGGAACCAAACGGCGTCAGCAAACTGACATCGCAACGGCAAAAGCTCTCTGGCAGGAATACAAGGAACGAAAGCGGGTGAAATGATGGCGCTGACCAAGGACTTTAATGAGACCATTCGAGAGCATCTTCAGAAAAGCGAGGAATTTCGACGGGCACTACTGAAGGAAGCGGTCGGCTGCATGATCTCAGGCGATGTGGAGACAGGAAAATCCGTGCTTCGCAAATACATCAACGGTACGATTGGCTTTGTGAAGTTGGGAGCCGATCTGGGCCGTTCTCCCAAGGTGCTGATGCGGATGTTCAGCTCGACCGGAAATCCGCAGGCAAAGAACCTATTCGAGATTGTCGCCTATCTGCAAAAGATCGAGGGAACGGTGCTGGAGGTGGTGGAGCGGGCGGCATAAGATTTAAACAAGCCTTCAGCACATGAGTAGAGGACTTTGCCATGAAGCGAATACCAATCTTTGTCATACTTGCTCTGTTTTTGATTCAAGCCTCAGTGACGCACGCCCAAACTTGCCGGGAAATTCATGGCAGAGCGATTTCCTATAGTGGCGATGGCTTCCTCGAAATCTGGCACATTGGAACGCATCACACATTCTTCGTCGTAGATAAGAAATCTTCGGATCTCATCTTGAATTTCCTTCCATATCTTGGCAACGATCATCAAAATGCTTTATTCGCGGACTTCACTATCTGTCCTACAGAAAAGTACAAGAAGGGCGCATCCCAACCAACAATTGTAAAACTCATTCGAAACGCACACGTTGTCATAGACCCCGTGCGATCTGGCGACGTCCGTTAAACGAGATGTTCGAAAGAATGAAACAGGTATATTACTCCTCCACTGTCCGCTTCAACTGCCCGCAGGCGGCGTAGATGTCGCGGCCGCGCGGCTTGCGCAGATAGGTTGGAATACCTGCGTCGATCAGCGTTTTGCGGAAGGCTTCTACGGCTTCGGGTTGTGGCGTCGAGTAGTTGATGCCGGGACCGGGATTCCAGGCGATCAAATTCACCTTGGCGGGAAGGCCTGTGCGGCGGATGAGGCGGGCGACTTCGGCGGCGTCTTTGGGGCGGTCAGTCACACCGCCCAGCAGCACATATTCAAAGGTCATCCGCTCGCGGGGGCGAAGTTTGACCTTTCGCACCGCTGCCATTACGGATTGAATTGGCCACTTGCGGTTGATAGGCATGATCTCGGTGCGAATTTGGTCATTGGGCGCATTCAAACTGATGGCCAGCTTGGGACGAAACTCAGCAGGCTCATGGGCAAAGCGCTCGATGCCGGGAACAATTCCTGAAGTCGAGACAGTCATGCGCTGCGGACTCAGACCAACCTCCCGAACCAGCAGGCGCACAGCTCCCATGAAGTTGTCGTAATTCAGGAACGGCTCGCCCATGCCCATGAAGACCAGGTTCACGCGGTCGCGGCCAACCTCGACAGCGTGACGGTCGAAGACGGCGACAACCTGGCCGGCGATTTCTCCTGCCGTCAAATTACGCTGCAAGCCGAGTTTGGCCGTGAGGCAGAACCGGCAATTGACCGCGCAGCCCACTTGGCTGGAGACGCAAAGGGTGACGCGCTGGCCGGTCTTCCCTTCCCCACTCACTTCTTCCGGGTCAGACTCCAGATTGGATTCTTTACTATCCCAGGTCCCCAAATGCGAGGGACCTGGGGCACCCCGAGTTTGTTTGGATACCGCGTCACTGCCGTCACCGGCCTCGCCGTCGTCGCCCTCCGGCATCCAAACAGTCTCCACAGTCAGGCCATCGCCGCCCGAGCACTCGATCAGGTAGCGTTCCGTTCCATCCACAGATTGAAAGACCTGCGCAATTCGTGGCCTGCCCACCTGCCAGCCTTCTGCCACAAGTTTCTGACGGAGCGCCTTGGGGAGCGTGGTAATCGCATCCAGTTCCGTAACCCGTTGGCGATACAGGGCTTCCGCTAGCTGGCGGCCGCGCCAAGCTGGCTCGCCCACTGCCACCATACAAGCCGCTAGCGCTTGGGCATCCACGCCGAAGAGCATCCCGCGGCTCGGCTGAATGGTAGCGTTCAATGCAACGAGTTGACTGGAATGATCCATCACGCTTGGCTCAGGATAGAGCATTCCGCTTTCTGCCGCATCCCGGCCGCGCCTCGTTTGGCCTACAATCAAAACACTGGAGAACCGTGTCCACCGAGCGAAATCTTCGCCGCACCGTGCTGCCCAACGGTCTGATTTTGCTGACCGAGCGCATGGAGTATATGCGTTCGGTGGCCATGGGTGTGTGGATCAAATCCGGTTCCCGCTGCGAGCCGGCGGAGATGAACGGCATCTCCCATTTTGTCGAGCACATGCTCTTCAAAGGCACCCGTTCCCGCTCCGCGCAGAGCATTGCGCGGGAGATGGATTCCATCGGCGGCAACCTCGACGCCTTCACCGGCAAGGAGTCCATCTGCTTCAACGTCAAATCGCTGGCCGAACACGTCCCCATCGCCCTCGATGTGCTCACCGACCTGGTGATGAACCCAATCTTCGACGCGCATGAGATTGAGCGCGAGCGCGGCGTGATTCTTGAGGAGATCAAAATCGACGAGGACAACCCGGAGATCCTGGTCCATGAAATCTTCACTCAGGCCTTCTGGAAGGATCATCCCCTGGGCTGGCCGATTCTGGGCACCTCCAAGACGGTTGCCCGGCTGAGCCGCGAGAGCCTGGTCGCCTATCACAGCGACCGCTTTCATGGCGGCAACATGATCTTCGCCGCGGCCGGCAATCTGGATCACGACCGCTTTGCCGAGGAGGTAGCAGGCAAGTTCTCTACGCTGTCTGGCGGCGCAACGCTCCACGAGCTGCCGGCCACCGAAGCCAGCGCGCGCATCATTCTGCGCAACAAAAAATCACTGGAGCAGGTGCAGATTTGCCTCGGAGTTCCCGCTCCGCCCATCACCGACGAGAACCGCTACGCCACGCTGATTCTGAATACAGTATTGGGCGGCGGCATGAGCTCGCGCCTCTTTCAGACCATCCGCGAGGAGCGGGGCATGGCCTACTCCATCTACTCCGACCTCAGCCCTTATCGCGACACTGGAACTCTGTTCGTTTTTGCCGGCACCTCGGTGGGAAAAGGCCTGGACGTTGTGCGGCTGATTCTGGAGGAGTTTCGCAAACTGAAGCAGGAACTGCTCAGCGAGGAAGAGCTGACCCGCGCCAAGGATCAGGTCAAGGGCAACATCCTGCTCGGCCTCGAGAGCTCCAACGCGCGCATGGCCAACCTGGCGCGTCAGGAGATGTACTTCCACGAGTTCTTCACAGTAGAAGAGATTATCGCCCGCATCAGCGCAGTGGACGCGGCCCAGGTGCAGTCCATGGCGCAGCGGCTCTTTGATCCCGACCACATCGCCGTCACCCTGCTGGGCCGCCTGGATGGCGTCAAGCTGAGACGGGCAAATCTGGTGTGTTGAAGGACAGGGAATAGGGAATAGAAGACTGCTTTCAACCGGCTACGGTATAAACAGAAATGAACTCCTCTGTTTCCGGCTATGAAGATTCCTGAAATCAATTCGAGTTACGCGCTGCCCGCGGGGATTGCCGTTCGCGCGGAAGGTGAACTAACCCTGCGCGCGCATCCGGAGCCGTTGCATCCCTATCGCGCGCCCTTTGCCCGCGATGCCGCTCGCATCCTCAACGCGCGCGCCTTTCGCCGCCTGGCCGGCAAAACGCAGGTCTTTCGGCGCCTGGCTAGCGATTCCACATCAGACCACTTTCGCAGCCGCCTGACACATACATTAGAGGTCACCCAGATTGCCCGTACCGTGGCACGCGCGCTGGGGCTAAACGAGGAGCTTGCCGAGGCGCTGGCGCTCTCTCACGACATCGGCCACCCGCCCTTCGGCCACGCCGGCGAAAAAACTCTCGACCAGTGCCTGCGCGGCTATGGCCTGGGCTTCGACCATAATCTGCACGCCCTGCGCATCGTCACCTGGTTTGAAGAGCGCTATGCCGGATTTCGCGGCCTGAATTTGACACTCGGCGTGCGCGAGGGCATCGTCAAGCACTCTCGCGATTACTCCGCCGCCACGCACCCGGAGCTGGCCGAATACTTTCTCGGCCAATTCCCTCCCCTCGAAGCTCAACTCATCGATCTGACGGACGAGATCGCCTACCTCACCGCTGATCTTGATGATGGCCTCGACTCGGGCATTTTGAATTTGGAGCAGGTGCGCGCGGAGGTTGCCCTCTTCCGCGGCTTCCACGACGCCGTGCTGCGCGATTACGCCGCCGCCCCGCGGAAATTGGCAATTTATGAAACCCTCAAGCGCGTTCTCGACGCTCTGGTTACGGATCTGATGCAAGAGACGCATAGGCAGGTTGCCGCGCTAGGCGCGACGACATTAGACGAGATTCGCCGCGCGCCGCAGCGGCTTGCGGCTTTAAGCCCGGAGATGGAGGCCGACCGCATGGCCGCCAAAAAGTTTCTCTACGCCAACCTCTACGAATCCCCCGGCATGGAGGAGGAGCACGCCAAAGCCGCTGAAATTATCCGGGAATTATTTTCGGCAATTATCAAAGACCCCGGCCTGATGCCAGCCGACCACCAGGCAGAGATTCCCGCCGAGGGCCTGGCCCGCACCGTCGCCGATTACATTGCCGGCATGACCGACAGCTACGTCGAGCAGGCATGGAAAAAGACAGGGAATAGGGAATAGAGTAATCTGAGCGATGAGCGAGACTCGATCCATTGATCTGCATAACTTCACGGTGGCGGAGGCTCTGCGGGAGTTTGTGCGCTTCTACAACAACTGCGTGCGCAGCGGCTACCGAGGACGCCTGGAGGTGATTCATGGCTACGGATCGATGGGCGGCGGCGGGGTGATTCGGGAGGAGCTGCGCAAATATCTGAGGGCCCACGCGGAAACCTTTGGAGAATTCCTTGCCGGAGAGAGCCTGCGCAATCCGGGAGTCACCATCCTTTACCCCGGTGATTTCATGGCAGCGATGCCGCCAAGCTCGAGAACTGGCTTCTCCTCCATCCCGCGCATGAAACCACCTCGTAAACGCTAGTAACCTACTCTGGTCGCCGCAGTCGAGCGATATCTACCCACCCGCTGTACTCTTGTAGATGTGAGAGCTCCCCTGAAGAAAACCTGGTTTCACTGTGCTGCGACAGCGTTGTGCGCGGCCCTCCTCATCTCCGGCTTCGCTTTGGCGCAAACCGTGCCGGAGAAGACTAGTCCGCTCGCCGGACCGCCCACAGGCGGCGGATTCTTCCCCTTGAGCGAGGTACATCGCGGGTTAAAGGGCACTGCCTGGACGGTCTTTACCGGAGTTAAGCCGGAGGCCATGGAGGTGGAGATTCTGGGCGTTCTGAGGGGCGCGCGCGGACCCGGCCACGACATGATCCTGGCTCAGTTGCACGGGACCCGTCCCGAGTACACAGGCGTAGTGGCCGGCATGAGCGGCAGCCCCGTCTACATCGGCAACCGGCTGCTGGGAGCGCTCTCCTACCGCATCGGCCAGTTCAGCAAGGACCCCATCGCCGGTATTACCCCCATCGAGCAGATGCTGGAGGTGCGGGATATGCCTTTACTGGGTTTTGGAGACTGTGCAGATTGTACCCAAAATATGCAGTTATCAGTGGCCTTGGAACCACACTCTCAAGTGCCGGAAATGGTGACGTTGCAGGAGCCTTTTCAAGCTATGGAGACGCCTTTGGTGATGGGCGGGTTCTCTCCCGAGGCCATCCATCTGTGGCAGCAGAAGATGGCTGGAACTGGCCTGGAAACTGTGGCGGCCGGGGGGATGGGCGGAAGCTCTGAAGATACGGACGCGGCAATTTCGGCCAGCGCGATTGCCAGCGTCGTGCCGGGATCGGCGGTGAGCGCGCAACTGGTGCGCGGCGACCTGGAGATTGCCGCCACCTGCACGGTTACTTACATTGATATGAAGCAGTTGCTGGCCTGCGGGCACCCCCTCTTGCAGGCCGGGCCGGTTTCGCTGCCCATGACCACGGCGGAGGTGGTGGCCACGCTGGCCTCGCCCCTGAATGCCTTCAAGATTGTGAATACAGGCGAGACCATCGGAGCTTTCAGCGAAGACCGCGACGCGGCCATTCGAGGCGTTTTCGGGGCAAAAGCGCGGATGATACCGGTACATATACATGTACACTCACAACTGCTCAAAACGGGTACATCGACCGAGGAGCACAAAATCAATGTCGAAATACTTGATCTGCCATCGCTTACGCCACAGGCGCTGATGGTGGTCTTGTATCAATCGCTGCTTCAGACCAACGGGAGCACGTCGGAGACCAGCTACCACCTGACCGGCAGCATCGACCTGGAGGGTTATCCCTCTTCGCCACTGGATCTGTGGGTCACGGCCAGTGACTCGATGCCAGCGCCCATGGCGACTGCGCTCGGAGCCGCAGGTCAATTTGCGCGGCTTTACGCGAACGGAACTCGAAGTGCCGCAGTCCGTTCGATCAATCTTGACGTGGAGGCCATTCCGCAGCGCATAGGTGTGGAGTTGGAGGCGGCACGGCTAATTTCAAGCAACATGGTTCATGCCGGCGACACGGTGGTGGTGGAGGCAACGCTCAGGCCGTGGCGGCAGGCGGCGCGCAATGTGCGCATTGCGGTGAAGATGCCTGCCCGCCTGGAGACGGGCAACCTGCGTCTGCTTGTCTCCGATGCGGGTACGCTGGATCGGACGCTCGATCAGCCTCGCCAACCCAGCCACGCTCCCGATATGGACGCTGCACTGGCCCAGGCGCGTCGCCAGCATCCGGCAAATCGTATTTACGTCAGCCTGCTGGCACCGGAGACGCAGGCAGGCATGGAAGGACAAACACTCGTAAGCCTCCCGCTTTCAGTAGCTAACACTCTGGAATCGCAGCGCGTCTCTCAGGATGCAACCTTGAACGGAGAGTCGGTGGAGCTGCTTGACGATGCGCCCACTGACGGCGTCTTGAGCGGTTTTCAACTGCTCAACCTGCGCATAGAAGCGGGCGGCGGTTTAGAATAGCGGTAGTAGAGAAAGCTTGATAACCAACGACAGGGCGGTACTTCCCCTTACCGACTGTCCTGTTTTCTATCCCCAAACGAGGTATCAGAACTTACTATGACCCATATACAAGGACTTGCAGCACATGCGGCAGGCGCAGAGCTATTGGCCTTCAAGTACGACCCCGGCAAGCTAGGCGTGCACGAGGTGGAAATAGCGATTACCCACTGTGGAATCTGCCACAGCGACCTCCATCTGATAGCCAACGACTGGGGAATCAGCCAGTATCCGTTCATTCCCGGCCACGAGATTATCGGCAAGGTGACGGCAGTGGGCGCCGAGGTGCGGTCACTCGAAGCCGGCCAGCGCGTGGGCCTGGGCTGGCAGTCAAATTCCTGCGGGGTTTGCGAGTGGTGCAGCAGGGGAATGGAGAATCTATGCGCCGCCTCGGAGGGGACCTGCGTCCATCGCCACGGCGGCTACGCGGACCGCGTACGCGCGAATGCACGTTTTGTGATTCCGATACCAGAAGCGCTGGAGAGCGAGCGCGCCGCTCCACTGCTGTGTGGCGGCATTACGGTCTATAACCCGCTCCGCACCCATGGAGTTAACCCGTCGTCGCGGGTGGGCATCGTGGGTATCGGCGGGCTGGGACATATGGCCATCCAGTTTGCGCAGGCCTTTGGCGCGGAGGTTACGGCGTTTTCGACCTCGGTGGAGAAGGAAGAAGAAACGCGCGCCATGGGAGCGCACAACTTTGTGAACAGCCGTGAGTCGAAGGCCATGAAAGATGTGGCTGGCTCCATGGATTTTATTTTGAGCACCGCGAGCGCCGACCAGGATTGGGGGTTCTATGTGCAGGCGTTGCGGCCTACCGGGACGTTGTGCTTTGTGGGGGTTCCGCCGTCGCCGGTGGGCATACAGGCGTTTCCGCTAATCAGCGGGCAGCGGGCCATCAGCGGCAACCCGACTGGAAGTCCCTATCGACTCAAGGAGATGCTGGATGTGGCAGCGCGGCACGGGATCAAGGCCACGACCGAATCCTTCCCCATGGCCCAGGCCAATACGGCCATCGATAAGGTGAAAAAGGGCAAGGTGCGTTACCGGGCGGTGCTGGCCAATTAGCATATACGTTTTTTTCTGGCATGGACCGCAACTTAATAGCAGGAATGTTGTCTGAGATAACAGAAGCCGGATGGGAAGATCAGCCCAGTAACCGGCAGTGCTGAGGACGGAGGTTGTCTCCGGTTCCCCGGTCCGGTTGAAGCAGGACGGGCAGTGCAAGTCAGCACAAGGAGGATGTTATGCGGAGATTTAGGCTGGTTCTGATTGCAATGCTGCTGATGGCGCCGTTCGCGGTGACGGCGATGGCCCAGGACGTGGAGGAGGATGTTGGAGTCGGCCCCGCGCTGGTTGCCGCTCCCATGGTTTATGGGCCTCCGGTCTGTGAATGGGGCTATTACGCTTATTACCCCTATGCCTGTGCTCCCTATGGTTATTACGGGCCAGGTTGGTTCTATGGCGGAGTGTTTCTTGGCGTAGGACCGTGGTATGGCTGGGGCTGGGGTCATGGCTGGGGTTATCATGGCTGGGGTCATGGCGGCTACGGATATCGCGGCGGCTACGGGGTACATGGCGTCGCAGCAGGACGAGGCGGCTATGTTGGCGGCGCACATGGATACAGTGGCGGTGCGCGCGGATACAGTGGCGGTGCGCGCGGTTATGCCGGCGGCACGCGAGGCGGGTCGAGTGGTCATGTAGGCGGCTTCGGTGGCGGCCATTCTGGCGGCTTTAGCGGCGGCCATGCAGGTGGCTTTAGTGGCGGCCATGCAGGTGGTGGCGGCGGACACGGCGGCGGCGGGCATAGATAAGTAATTGCGGTTTTTCCTTAAAAAGGCTTGTCTGCTTCGGCAGACGAGCCTTTTTTTCTGCTTTGAATACAAATAATGAGGGCCTTGCTACTAGGCGCGGGAGAGATTTATTGGGGAAGAACTTCTATGCCTGTCACGGTAGCATAGCCGTCAACGGGAACAAAGTTCAGAAGCAATTTCCCCTGAGCGTTTGGCTTGAGGTCGGTGAATTTGCGAATAATCACGTCTGTCTGCCGCGCCTCCTTGGCCGGGTTGAAGCTCTTAAGAAGCGCATTTCCGTTGCAGAAGACATCGAAGATATGGGCAATCTGCGCCCTCATCTCGCCAGAGGGAGATGAGGGCTGGTCCCAGTCTCCGTGGCGCACGGCGAAAAGCAGCGATACGGAGTATGTTCCCGGCGATACGGGAATCGCATAGGAGAAATTTCCCCAGCGCTCGGTTTCGTAGAGCTCAGGATCGTCGGTTCCTTTGACCGGGGCCGTGTAGGCCGCCAGTTGTCCACCTTCGAAGTAATTGTCCGGACTCCACCAGTAACTATCGTTGGAATAATAGGGCGTCTGGCGGGCCAGCAGTCGCACGGGGCGGATATGTCCCCGGAAGCCGGGCAATATCTCGATAGCGGATAGGGTGGCCTGCGTTCCGTTGTCGCCGGAAAACTCCAGATGCAGGAGCCCATCCGGCCCCGGAGCCATGTCTGTGAATACCTTGACGTCAGCGGTACGGCTGGCACCGGCATCGGCCACAACATCGAAGCGCGCCAGCAGCGTTCTTCCGTTAGCACGCACGGTCATCAGGCGGCTGCCTTCTCCTCCCGTTCCGCTGGACTCCGGATCATATACCGTTTCCGCAAAGTGCAAATGGAGTTCATAGATGCCTTTTTTTAGCGGAATGGCGTAGCGAAATTGTCCCTGCCGGCTAGTGCGGTAGAAATCCTGATTCTGAGTGCGCCAAATATGCAGCACGGCGCTCTTTACTGCCGTGCCACCATCAAACCAGGTATCGGCGCTCCACAGCTTGCCGGCATGATCGACGAAGCTGCGACTCTCGCCTGCCAGGATGCGGACCTCTTCGCCCAGAGGCGGGCCAAACTGCGATTCCTCGGGCAAGGCGTAGGACTGATTCGATTCTATCTTCGGCGAGGCCTGCTTTATCTGCCTCAGGAACAGCAGAGCGCAACCGAGACCGAGTGAGAGAAGCGCCAGAGCGGCGACCAGCGACCAAATCCAACGGCCAGTTCCAAAATACTTTTGTCCCACACGCCGGATAGCGGAACTCTCAACTACCGGCTGGATTGAACCCAGCGATTCAGCAGAGTTGAATTGTGGAACATATTGTCCCAAAGGAATGACGATGTGGAGGCGATGCGATGCGCCTTCTCCGGCATAGTACTCTGCCAGACGCTTGCGCAAGCGGTTGGCCTCAACGCGCACAATCGAGTCGGAGTCCTGATCGAAGGAAGGCCCGCGGTTGAAGACCTCCACTCCGACGGAATACTCCTTGATCTGACTGGACAGCCCGGCAAAGAGCTTCTCGCATAAGTAGGTCAACAGATGAGCGAGCTTGGGCGCGCGAATAAAGCACTCGGAATGAAGCACCGCGTCAAGTTCCGCGCGCTGGGCTTCAATATCGATAGACTCTGGGGCTTCAATCGCCATCGTATCTGTCTCCGAACTGATTGTAATGCTATCGCTTATTGATTGTTTTTCCAGCATTTAACGGTTGTGGAGGCGGAGGAAAACGGGATGTAACGGCTGGTAACCCCTCCTTGTAGCCGCCGGTGAGGCACTTGGCATCGTGTAACAGGCTGTTGTAAGCTCTGGCAGGAGATTGAGTTCGGTTGCGCCAGGGATACATTTAACCCTGGCTCAACGGGTAAGTAGCAGGTATAGCGTTGTGTACATTTTGCGGAAGTTCTTTACTGGATTCATGCAGGGAGCAGAGAGCCGAAGCTGGCAAGTGCAACCGCCGCTTACAAAATGCTCCTAAGCAGGAGAGGTGACACATGAAAAAGCTAATGATGATGATGGCAGTGATGAGCCTGCTGATTAGCGCAGCCGCGTACGGAAAGACAACGCCCGCCACGCCTGCAGCCAAGATGGAGGCGGCCAGGGTGTCAGAGGAAAAAGGCGACCTGGATCGCTTGCACAAAGATTACCAATCGGCCCTCTCCCATTATGAGTCGGCCGCACGCTACAACACGAAGAGCCCTGATCTTTATAACAAGATGGGCATTGCCGAACTGCAACTGAACCAACGGTCGGCGGCGCGCAAGGACTTTCTGCGGGCGCAGAAGCTCAATCCTCAGTTCTTTCCTCCACTGAACAACATTGGGGTCCTGGATCTTCTGGACAGAAGGTACAAGTCTTCCATCAACTACTTGAAGCAGGCGTTGGCGCTGGATGAGACCAATGCGCATACCCATCTCAATCTTGCGAGTGCCTGGATGGGATTGGGCGAAGTCGATCATGCCATGGTCGAATACGCCCGCGCCCTGGAGCTTGACGCCGATGTTCTGAGCACCACGCCGGAGGGAACTGTCGCCCAGGTGCAAACGCCGGAGCAGCGCGCCCGTATTTCGTTTTTGATTGCCAAGATGTATATGAAACGCGGCAATCTGGACGGCGCCCTGGAGTATTTGCGCCGGGCCAAAGAGGGGTACTATCCCGAGATGTCCAGCGTCTATAAGGACCCGGTTTTCACGGCGCTTTGGGATGATCCGCGTTTGGCTAAGATCGTCAAGCGGTAGATTGAGCAAGGTCAGCAAGGCGGCCGGCGATGCGCTCGGCGGCATCAGGATGGGCCTGGGTGCGGGCTGCAACAGCCATGGCATCCAGGCCCTCCTGGTTTTGAAGCAGGCTGGTGAGGGCGGCGAGCAGCTTGCCGGGACTGTTGAGGTCCGGCTCGTTGAGCATCAGAGCCGCGCCGGCCTTCACCATCTCCTCGGCGTTGCGACGCTGGTGGTCGTCGGCGGCGGCGGCAAAGGGAACCAGCAGGGCCGGCTTGCCGGCGGCGGCCAGTTCAGCCACCGTGGATGCGCCGCTGCGGGCCATGACGAGCGTGGCTTGGGCAAAACGAGCGGCCATATCGGAGATGAAAGGCTGGACCTGCCAGCGTTTTGGGTCTGCGCCGCTGGCGGCGTAGGCGGCCTGAGTCTGCTCGAAGTTGCGTGTGCCGCTCTGATGGAGAACAGTGAGGCTGGGCATTGCATGCAGCAGACCAACGAGTATTTTGGGCAGCGCAGAGTTGAAGATGCGCGCGCCTTGCGAGCCGCCAAAGACGAGCAGATGTGGCGCGGCGTTGGCTGGCGGCGGAGCTAGCGTAAAGAACTCAGGGCGGACGGGGATGCCGGTGACTTCGGCGTTACGGAACCAGCGGGCTGCTGAAGGAAAGTTGACTGCCGCAGCCTGGACGCGCTTGCCGACGAGACGGTTGGCGAGGCCGGGCATGGCGTTGGGCTCGAAGGCCATAGTGGGGATTTTGAGCCGCAAGGCCGCCGCCATCGCCGGGCCGGAGGCGTATCCACCCACGCCAAAAACGACGTTTGGCTGGAACTCGCGGATCAGGCGCTTGCAGGCGAAGATACTGCGGGGCAGGTTCATGAGCGTGCGCAGGCGGGTGAGTAGCGAGACGTTCTTGAGCTGGCCTACATCAATGAGGCGCAATTTGAAGCCGGCCTCGGGAACCAGGCGCGACTCCATGCCGCGTGCCGTGCCGACGAAGAGGATCTCAGCGTCGTGATAGGCGACCAGTTCGCGAGCTACAGCCAGCGCCGGAAGGATGTGTCCTCCGGTGCCACCGCCGGCGATGAGTACGCGCAAGTCAGACAAGCCTATGCCTTCCAAAATAATCTCAATCAATCATTATCTCGTGATCTGGCGGCAAACGCCTCCAATTGGAGGTATAGTGGATAGCAACCTGAAAAGCAAACAGAAACTCGGGGGATTCTATGCGCAGTGATGAACTGTTCTGGTTCTGGTTCAGTATATTTGGAATGGTCTGCACCGCGGTCGGATTATTTCTGCTCGCATCAATTTCCAATTTTTCATATCGGCATCGAAAAAGTATCAAGAGAATTGGCATCTTATTAACTCTTATAGGTGCAGTGTTGTTTGGAACAGGACTGGGATATGCCTTTCATGTTAGGAATAATTGGGAAAAGCCGTTTTACACATTGATTAATTCCAAAGCTGTCCTTGTACCTCATTCCGAATGGAGAAGCATTAGGGACATTCGAGCCGATTCCTCACACACGATTCGCTCAACGAGTTTTCTTGGTATTGAGGGAGTTGACACAAAGTATCTTTTGAGTCTGATTCCGCCAGCGGACGAGCTCTATATCAGGCGAAAATTGATTGTGGTGGAGCGAGACAAAAAGGGGAGGATCGATGTCGATCTGATTCCCAGCGACTTGCAGCCGTTGACTTCTGAACAAGTCGGTACCATAGCGTATGTTGATCAACAGCGCTTTTCGGATGCATCCTATACGCATGGCGGCCAGTTCTATAGCCGGGAATTTCGATTGACGTTTGTCGATGTAGATACGAATACCGTGATTGGTGTAGTACAGTTTTGCAGTCCAAAAGAGGCGCCGGGGGCCATGACAGAGGGAGCAGACAAGACTATCGAACCAGAAAAAGGCGACATAGTGAAGTACATTCAGTCTCTTAAAAGAATCGAGTGACTCCCTGTCTTACTTCTCGGGATGAGTGAGTAGACCCGCCATCAATCCACCTTGCGGCTGATGTTGAGCAGGATGCCGATACTGGCCAACGTAAAGAAGAGCGAGGTTCCTCCTGAAGAGATCAGCGGCAGGGGAAGGCCTTTGGTGGGCAGCAGTGCGAGTACCACGCTGATGTTGAAAAAGGCTTGCAGCAGGATGGTCATGGTGATACCGAAGGCTGCGAGACGGGCAAATGGGTCTTGAGAGCGGAAGGCTGTGCGCAGTCCGCGATAGCCGAAGTAGGCAAAGAGAATGAGGAGGACGATGGCTCCGATGAAGCCCATCTCCTCGGCGATGTTGGCGAAGATGAAATCGGAATATGGCTCGGGGAGGAAAAAGAGCTTCTGCTGGCCATCCATGTAGCCGAGGCCGGTGACGCCGCCCGTGCCGACGGCAATCAGCGACTGACAGGTGTGGTAGCCGGCGGCGCCGATTTCCTTGATTTCTTTGAAATCGCAGGTTGGATCGAGGATGAAGCGCTCGAAGACGCGAATGCGCTGAAGACGCCAGGGAACCCAGATGAGCAGTCCGGCTAGAACAGGCAGCGTAACACCAAGGCCGATGAGCAGGTACTTCCACGGCAATCCGGCAAGAAAGAGCATCAGCGCGATGACGCCAGCGAGAACCAGAGCGGTGCCCAAATCAGGTTCGAAAACAATCAGAGCGATGAAGACCAGCGGAATGATGCTGGCGCGGCCCAGGGTACTCCATTGCTTGATTTTGTCGAGCCGGGTGGAGAGAAACCATGCGAGGAAGAGAACCAGCACGAGTTTGGCGATCTCCGATGGCTGAAGGGAAAAACCGCCCAGGCGAATCCAGCGCTGGGCGTTGTTGGATTTGGGAAAGAGGAAAACCAGCCCGAGCAGGATGGTGGTGACGGTGAGAGCGGGATAGATGAAGCGCGGAGATTTATAGAGCGAATAGTCGAGGCGCGAGAGAAGCACCATGAAAGCCAAACCGGCCAGCGCCCAGAGAGCCTGCTTGCCAATGAAAGCGTAGGGAGAGTGAAACTTTCCCTCTGCCGCAACGACCGCCGAGGCGGAAAAGACCATGGCCAGCCCCACCACGACGAGCAGCACGGTGGTGAAGAACATCCATTTATCGCCGCCGATGCGCTTGGCCATGGTTTTCAGCTCCTAGTTGCGTGGCAGTGTGAGTGTGAGTGCGAAAAAGTGAAGAAGTGAAGAAGTGAAAAAGTGAATGAGTGAAGAACCTGCGCTATTCTCACTTATTCACTGCTTCACTCATTCACTCATTCAATTGTCACCTTGCTAGCCCTTTAACTCCTTGACGAGTTGCTTGAATATTTGACCGCGCTGCTCGTAGTTTTCAAATTGGTCATAACTGGAGCAGGCGGGGGCCAGAACCACGACTGCGCCGGAACGCGCGGCGGCCGCGGCTGCGGCGACGGCCTTGTCCATGGTTTCGCAAGAGTGGATGGTCACCACGCCGCGCAGATCAGACTCTATCTTGGCTGCCGCCACGCCGATGGTGTATACAGCGCGCACCCGCTGGCGCAGCAGGTCGGAGAGCACAGTGTATGGAGAACCCTTGTCTTTGCCGCCCATGATGAGATGAATGCCGCCACTGAATGCAGCGACGGCCTTGGCGGTGGCGTCTACATTGGTAGCCTTGGAGTCGTTATAGAATTCGACACCGTTGATGGTGGCCACGTATTCCAGGCGATGTTCGACGGCGCGGAAGTTCTCGATGGCGGTGCGGATGGATTTAGCCTGCACGCCAGCCAGGCGAGCAGCAACCACCGCCGCCAACACATTCTCCACGTTGTGAGCGCCCTTGAGGGGAATTCCACGCGATGGCATCACGTTTTCCGTGGCTGCATTTTCGGCGGAGCGATAAACGACAGAGCCTTGCTCTAGCCAAGCTCCCTGCGGAACCGGGTGCTCAACGGAGAACCAATAAACTTTGGCGACTGAGCGGGAGGCGGCCTTGGCGCAGGGAGTGTTGTCGGCGTTCAGCACCAGGAAGTCCGCGACGGTCTGCTGGGCAAAGATGCGCTCCTTGGCCGCGCAATAATTTTCAAAGCTGCCGTGACGGTCCAGGTGGTCGGGGGTGATGTTGAGAATCACGGCGATGGAGGGATGGAACTGCTCGGTGGTTTCTAGCTGGAAGCTGGAGACCTCGAGGACCGACCAGGTCTTATCGGTGCTGGAGTCGATCAGGGCCACTACGGGGACGCCGATGTTGCCGCCAACCAGCGTGGGTAGTCCGGCAGCCTGAAGGATTTCGCCGAGCAGCGTGGTGGTGGTGGTTTTGCCGTTGGAGCCGGTGACGGCCAGGATTTTGCCTTGGAGGAAGCGCCCGGCCAGTTCCAGCTCGCCGATAACCGGCAGGCCGAAGCTCTTTACCTGCGCCAGCTCGGGAGTGTCGAGCGGCACGCCGGGACTGACGACAATCAGGTCCTGTCGGCGGAAGGTGAGCAGGCCGTGGCCGCCGGTTTCGACCATGATGCCCTCCTCGATGAGGGCGGGAATCTCTTTGGCCAACTGATCGGCCGAGCGCACGTCGGAGACGGTGACCACAGCGCCGTGCCGGCGCAGAAACAACGCAGCCGCCAGACCGGATTTACCCAGTCCGACAACCAGAACTTTTCTGTTTTTTAGGTCCATCATTGAGTCTTTTCCTCAGGCTACTTTTATTTTGCGCTACGCGGACCATGTTTTAACGCAATTTCAGGGTGGTGAGTGCAAACAATGCAAACACCAGGGCGCCGATCCAGAAGCGCACGATGGTTTTGGATTCACTCCAACCCAATTGCTCGAAGTGGTGATGCAGGGGGGCCATCTTGAAGATTCGCTTCTTGTTACGGAACTTGTAGCTGCCCACCTGGAGGATGACGGAGACGGCTTCAAGGACGAAGATGCCGCCGATGAAGGGCAGCAGCAGCTCCTGGCGGATGATGATGGCGACCGTGCCGATGGCCCCGCCCAACGCCAGCGAACCAACGTCGCCCATGAAGATTTCGGCCGGATGAGCGTTGTACCAGAGAAAGCCGATGGAGGCGCCCACCATGGAGCCGCAAAAGACAGTGAGCTCGCCGACCATGGGCATGCGCTGGAGTTCGAGGTAGTCGGCAAAGACCACGTGACCGCTGACGTAGGTGAGCACGGTGAGCGCCCCGGCGGCGACGATGGTGCATCCGATGGCCAGCCCGTCGAGCCCGTCGGTCAGGTTGACGGCATTGGAGGAACCGATCAACACGAAGATGACAAAAGCGATGAAGGGCAGAAACATCAGCAGTCCCAGGTGAGGAATCGTGCTGGGCCACACGTGCCAGAGCAGGTCAGGACGCCAGCTCTTGATGAATGGCACAGTCAACTGCGTGGAGAAGAGCTTGAACTTATCCAGAGCCACCAGAGAAACCGCAACTATCACGCCGACGAGGCCTTGCCAGAACAGCTTGGCACGCACGGTGAGGCCAAGGCTGCGCTTCTGGATAACCTTGATGTAGTCGTCAGTAAAGCCGATGACGCCAAAGGCCAGGGTGGAAAAAACGGCAATCCAGACGAAGGGGTTGGCGGGATCGGACCAGAGTATGGTGGGCAGCAAAATCGCAATGATAATCAGCACGCCGCCCATGGTAGGAGTGCCGGACTTTTTCAGGTGCGACTTTGGCCCGTCGTTGCGCACAAATTGGCCGATTTGAAAGTGGCGCAGCTTTTGAATCACCCAGGGTCCGATAAACATTGTGATCAGCAACGCCGTGAGCGAGGCAAAGGCGGTGCGGAAAGTGAGGTAGCGGAAGACGCGGAAAGGGTGAAAGAACGGAAAGAGCTTTTCGTAGAGCAGCCAGTAGAACAAAGGGCCTCCAGCCGGTAAGAAGCGGGTTTCATGTTGATTTTACTAGGATGGGGTGGCAGGAGGGTGGAAATCGCACGATTTGGAAGAGTTCCATGATCGGGCTAATTCCAGGCAGCCGGATCAGGAACAGAAACTCGTTTTTACGGTCTCTTCCACACGGCGCAGCCATTCGTCGCGCTGCTCGGACGTACTGGTGATTACGATGCTGAAGGTCTCACGGATGATGTTCTTCACGCCGCAAAATTCCAGGATGCATTTCTTCCAAAGCTGGTCGAGTGGGTCGCCAAAGACGCTCATCTCGCGCTCCGGCGGAGTGTTCGAGGTATTGAAGATCAGCGCCGTCCGCGCCCGCAGCAAGCCAATTGGCACACCTTCGCCGTTATCATCCTCATGGAATCTGTAGGCCACGCCGGGGCGAAAGACGCGATCGATCCATCCCTTCATCATTGCCGGTGGCTGGCCCCACCAGTTGGGATGAACAATGATTAATCCTTCCGCACGCCGCAACTCTTCGCAATAGCGGGCCAACTCCAGTGGCGTCTGCGCCTTCGTGTCCAGTTCGGAGGATGTCAACAGCGGATCAAAGCCTTCTTCATAAAGGTCGTGAAAGTTGACTGTATGCCCACCGCGCTCAAGCGTGCGGCAGGCAATCTGCGCGATGGCGTGATTGAAGCTGCGCCGGTCCGGGTGCGCAAGAATGACTGAGATTTCCATAGTGCCGCTACGGCTTTCCCTCCTGTTGCCGCTTCAATTCCGCCTCAAATGCCTGCTCGCGGTCAGCTATGTAATTCTGGTAGCCTGCCGGATCAATAAAAGCGTTATGGTCGCCGCGCTTCCATCGCTCGTATTTCTCTTTCATACCGTAGTAGCCGCCGTGCGCGCCAAGAAAAATGTCGCAGGGCAGGCTCTTGAGCACCTGAAAACCATGATGAAAGTCCGTGGCGATCTGCGGATAAGCGGTATTTCCCACCAGCTTGTAACCGGGATTCACGTTTGGCCCGCCCACAATGACTACGTTCAGCAATTTGCCGCCTTCGACCTCGTCCATGGTCCAGGTCGTGGTTCCTTTATTGTGCCCGGCAGTCAGATGCGCCGTGAGGACCGCTTCGCCGAGCTTGACGGTGTCGCCGTCATGCAGTACGCGATCCACCTTCAGCGGAGGAAATCTCATCTCCGGCTGGGTTCCGTATTGAAAGTCCATTTTGCCGCCCGACTCCACCACCGGCACGTCAGTGTCCATCACAAAATATTGCGCGCCGGTCAACTTCTTCACCAGAGCTGCGCCAGCGCAATGATCATTGTGTCCTTGGTTGATGAGCAGGATTTTGATGTCGGCGAAGTGGAAGCCCAACTGTTCGACACTATTTTTGATGAGCGGGACATTCTCTTCAAAGCTGCTGTTGATGAGAATGTTTCCCTGCGAAGTGACGATCAGATATGAAGCCAGATCCTCGCTGCCGACGTAGTAGAGGTTGCCCGCAATGTGGTGGGGCGGAAAAGGCGTGGTCCATGACGGCGGCTTCTGCGCGGCACTACTCGCGGCGAAGACAAACAATATGATGGGCGTAACGCTACAGCTCAATCTGCGAAGATTCACTTTTTCTCCAACTTAAATTCAGATTTGACCACCTCGATGGCCCGTTCCAGATGCACGCCGCGGGAACCTTTCACCAGCACCACATCGCCTTTGCGCAGATTCTGCTTGAGCCAGCGGCCGGCGGCTTCGGCATCGGGCAGAAACAGCGCGGCGACTCCACAGGTACAGGCGGCGGCGGCCAGGTGCTCGGCATTGCCCTGAACACCAACGACCAGGTCGAGGCCAGCCTCGGCGGCGGCGCGTCCTGCTTCGGCGTGCAGCGCGGGACCGTGCTCGCCCATCTCCAGCATCTCGCCTGCCACCAGAATCCTGCGCTTGGCGGGCCGCGCGGCCAGGGTGCGGATCATGGAACGGAGCGCCTCGGGGTTGGAGTTGTAGCAGTCGTTGAGAATCGCTGCGCCTTTGACTTCGAGAACTTCGCCGCGCTTGTCGCCTGGCGTGAGCGATTGGAGCTCGACAGCGGCTGCCTGCAGATCGACCCCCGCTTCGAGCGCGACCGCCAAACCGGCCAGGACATTCATCGCGTTGTGCGCTCCCAGCAGGTTGAGCGTGAGCTGGCCCTCGTTTTCCCCGTTGCGATAACGCATGTGCAGGCCGGACAGATCTTCCCTCGCTTCGAGAAGCTGGACATTAGCGATGGGAGCAGCGCCAAAGTAAACCGCGCGTCCGTGAAAGTCGCGGCCAAATTGCGAAACGTAGGGGTCGTCGCAGTTGAGAAAGATTGCGCCATTGTCCGGCAGCGCATCTACTAACTCGTATTTTGCGCGGGCGATGCCGACCTGACCGTCGGCAAAGTTCTCGATGTGCGCCGTGCCTACGTTGGTGATCACACCCCAGTCAGGCGCGGCAATCAGCGCCAAAGCGGCGATTTCGCCGGGGTGATTCATGCCCATCTCGATTACGGCAACTTCGTGCTGGGGTTCGAGACGCAACAGTTGCAGAGGCAGGCCAAAGGCATTGTTGAGATTGCCCTGAGATTTGAAGACGTTGAACTTTACACCCAAAGCGGCGGCAATGGCTTCCTTGGTGGTGGTCTTTCCGGCTGAGCCTGTGACGGCCACCACGCGCTTGCCCCACTGGCGGCGAACGTGTGCGGCCAGGGCCTGGAGCGCAACAAGCGGATCTTCGGTGATGAGCAGCGGCGCGGCCAGCGCGGCGTCAGGCAGTGTGGCGACCCGCGCGCGCGAAACTACCGCGGCTGCGGCGCCGCGTTCGATTGCGGCGGCAACAAAATCGTGGCCGTCGTGCCGCTCTCCGCGCACGGCAAAGAACAGCTCGCCCGCTGCTACTGTGCGAGAGTCAATTGAGTAGCCGCGCGCCACCAGCGCTCCGGCGTTCGCCACGCTGGCCGGCGCCTCCAGCACAGCGCTTGCGCCGATGGCTGCTTCTGCGAGTGTTAGCTTCATTTGATTCCACCATAGCCCATTTCGCCGAGCGCTGAAAGGGCAACCTCGACATCATCAAAAGGAATTGTCGTGAAGCCGAGAATCTGCACCTTTTCATGGCCTTTGCCGGCGATTAGAACCACGTCGCCGGGTTTGGCCTCGTGAAGAGCGAGGCGGATGGCGGTGGCGCGGTCGGGCTCGATGGTGTAGCGGGCTTGACTCGCCTTCAGTCCCGGCTCAATCTCTTCCAGAATCGCCAGCGGCTCCTCGGTGCGGGGATTGTCGCTGGTGGCCACCACAAAGTCGCTTCCCTTGCCCGCGGCCATGCCCATCTTTGGCCGCTTGGTGCGGTCGCGGTCGCCGCCGCAGCCAAAGAGCGTGATTACGCGGCCGCCGGATTGCGCCGTCATCTGCCGGGCAAGAGTTGTTAGATTGAGCAGCGCGTCGTCGGTGTGGGCGTAGTCCACAATTACCGTGAAGGGCTGGCCGGCATCGACGGATTGAAAGCGGCCGGGAACGGGCTGGAGGCGTGGAACAAACTCGACCAGATCGGCAAACGGCACGCCGCGCGCGTGGGCCGCAGTGAATGCAGCCAGCAGGTTCAAGATATTCACCTCGCCAGCTAGACGCGATGTAACTTTGGCCGCGCCCACTGGGGTTACGAGTTCCAGCACCGCGCCGGAGGGGTTGAGCGTATGTGCGGCGGCGCGCCAGTCGCCCTGGCCAATTCCGTAGGTGCGGACCTCGGCGCCTGCCTTCGCTGCCGCGGCGGCCAACTCGGGAGCGCGGGGATCATGCGCGTTGATCACGGCGACGCGCGGGGCCGGATAGACCGTGCCGTCGAAGAGCAGCCGCTTGGCGGCAAAATACTTTTCCATGGTCTCGTGATAGTCGAGGTGGTCGCGGGTGAGGTTTGTGAAGACTGCCACATCGAAGTTGACCCCGGCGGCACGGCCCTGGTCGAGGGCGTGGCTGGAGACCTCGGTAACCAACTCGGTGGCGCCGAGAGCAACACCCTCGGCCATCAGCTCGAACAGGTCACGCGACTCGGGTGTGGTGTGAACCGAAGGGCGCACTTCGCCCGCTACGTGGTACTCGATGGTGCCGACGAGCACTGTCTTGCGCGCGGCGGCGTTCAGCAGCGCCTCGATTAAAAACGCCGTGGTCGTTTTGCCATTGGTGCCGGTGATGCCCGTGGCCGCGAGCTGACGCTCTGGATGTGTGAAGAAGGCCGCTGAAGCCTGAGCCAGTGCGCGCCTGCCATGCTCGACTTCCAGCACGGGCAGGCCCGGCGTGAAGACCAGCAGGTGATCGAACTTCTGCGACGAGTCGGTAATGACGCCCAAAGCGCCCGCGGCAATCGTTTTTTCGACGTAGCGGTTGCCGTCGGTCGAGCCGCCCTTCATGGCGACAAAGACCGATCCAGGCTGCACCTTGCGCGAGTCGTACTCGACACCGGTCACCGGCTGGCTGGAGTCTCCGCCCGCACCCACCGCCGTCACTTCCGCAATCAGTTCTTGCCAATTCATCTTGTGGTCCATTGTAGATGGCTGAGTGCCGCTTGGTTTCGGCTGGCCTCAGGGTTGCGTATTCAGAGACTCAATATTCTTCAGCGCCTCGCGGCGACTCAGCGCACTTAGCCGGGCGTGGTTGAGCCGCACATATTTCTGAACCTCTGCATAGTCAGTCCAGGCATACTGGCGCAGCGCCCAACCGATTGCCTTCTGCAGAAAGAATTCCCGCGATCCAAGCGAGGGTTCGATGCAGGCGTAGAGCAATTCCAAATCTGTTTCCGTTTTGAAACCGAGCTGGCAGAGGATCGATGTGCGCCGCTTCCATAAATCTGCCGACTTGCTCCAGGAGAGCATCTTGCGCCGCATGGGCGCGGGGTAGTTCTTGAGGATCTGCCCTACGCGGTGCGATGCAATGTCGTCCACATAATCCCACCACGCGCCGGTGACGATCAACTCTTCATACATCTTCATCGCAGACAAAGTTTGAAAAGGCCGCGCGCGTTTGTCACCTGCCAGATACAAGGCCGCATAGCGTTCTTCGCGGAAACGCGCATTGCGCCATATTCCCAACACCTGCGCCTGCCAATGCTCCGCCGTCAGAAACTGTACGTCTGCAAACGTTGCCTTGCACACATTGCGCAGCAATGGCGCCGGCACACCGTGATATGGCATGGCAGACTTCATATACGCTTGCATGGCCAGTGCGCGTACCGGGTCGCCGGCCTGCCGCAATGCCTTGCGCAACTTTGGCAACAACATAGGCAACTCCCTTTCTCGATGCGGTTCAAGTATGACTCTGGCCGCTTGTCTGGGAAAGAATAAACTCGCTGGCTTGGCTTCGGTATCAATTATAGAATCTCTTGACATGCAACCATATTGTTGCATATTATGGGTTCGATGGGCGCAGAGGTGGACAAGGTCTTCAAGGCGCTGGCAGCCCCCGAGCGCAGGCTGTTGCTGGATCGGCTGCGGGCGGACAATGGGCAGACGCTGGGGCAGCTTTGCACACACCTGGAGATGACGCGCCAGGCGGTGACGAAGCACCTCAAGCTGCTGGAGGAGGCCACGCTGGTAGTCACCATATGGCGGGGTCGCGAGAAGTTGCACTACCTGAATCCCATGCCGATTCACGAGATTGCCGAGCGGTGGATCGACAAATACGAGCGGGGACGCCTGCGTGCTCTCGCTGAACTCAAAGCGAAACTGGAGGGAGAAGACAATGGCTGAATCTCAATTTGTGTATGTAACCTATATCCGCACCACGGCGGAGAAACTTTGGCGAGCGCTGACGGAACCGGAGTTCACGCGCAGGTTTTGGCACGACACGATCCAGGAATGCGAATGGATGCCGGGCGCATCGTGGCGGATCGTAACTCCGGATGGACGCACAGCAGACAGTGGCGAGGTAGTAGAGATCGAGCCGTACCGGCGGCTGGTTCTGACGTGGCTCCATCATCTACATCCCGAGGCGCACGCAGAGGGTTACTCTCGTTTGACATATACGCTCGAAGAAAAGGGCGAGGTGGTCAAGCTCACCGTGCTGCATGAGATGGACAAGAGCGGCTCGAAGCTCATCAAAGCAATTTCTGGCGGATGGCCGATGATTCTTGCCAGCCTCAAAAGTCTGTTGGAGACAGGCGAGTCGCTGGAAGCAACTCGCCGCTGGCCTGAGGGTATGTAGGCAGACCGATTTGCGAGGATGCTCGTCAGCGGCCGCAGCGAACAACTATTTTGGTTCCCGGGACCACCATCGTGCCGGCGGCAGGGGCTTGTTCGCGCACTGTGCCGTTGCCGGTGATTTGCACTTCAAGGCCGGCAGCGGCGGACAGCTCGATGACCTTGCGCACCGGCAAGCCGATGAGAGCGGGGACGCGCAGAGTTTTTTCGCTTGCAACGATGACGGTAGAAGTAGACGGCTGCGATGCGGCAGGCGGATGGGTTGCGACGGTCTGGGGTGGAATTACATTGCCTGGCGTCGCAATTGAAGTTGCATTCGGAGACTGAGCGCCGGTTTGCGTTTGGCCTGCGGCGGCCGGTTGGCTTCCGTTAGGAGGCGCGCTGGCCGCTGGAGTTGAAGAGTCGCTGCTCCCCCGCAAGGGGTCGTCGCTGGGCAGGTCGTTGGCAGCGGCGTACAGGGAGTTGATGTCGGCGGTCTGCGCATGAGCATCGTCTTCTTTCACCTGCAAATCTGCCTTAGTCAATGCGCGATGCTGGCGCAGATCGATGTCATGGGGCACGGCGAGATATTCCAGCACCTGCTGCGCCACCTCGGTAAAGACCGGTGCGGAGACGGTGGCGCCATAATAATCTCCTTGAGGTGAATCGAGAATCACAGCCACAGCGATGATCGGATTATTAACCGGCGCGATGCCGGCAAACGAGGCGATGTGCATGGTCTTCGAATAGAGGTGAGTGTCGGGATCGATTTTTTGGGCAGTGCCGGTTTTGCCGCCGGAGGAGTAGCCATTGAGCTGTGCCCTTTTGCCAGTGCCGTAGAGGACCACGCCCTCCATCATCTTGCGCATTTGAGCGGCGGTCATGGTGGAGAGAACACGGTGCGCTCCGGGAGGCAGCGGATCAGGCAACTCGCCGCCAAGCTTGAGCACCTGCGGTGCGGCAGGCGTTTTTCCATTGGCCGATGCGTCCAACTGCCCCGGAATCAGGATGTGGGGCGGCAGGTAAACGCCGCCATTGGCGATGGTTGAAACCATGGAGACTAGCTGAATGGGCGTGACGCCTATCTCCTGGCCGATAGCGACTGAACCGATGGATGAAGGACTCCATTTTTTCACCGACTGAAGCAGGCCGCGAGTTTCGCCGGGCATCTCCGCGCCGCTTCGACTGCCAAAGCCGAAGTCGCGGATGTACTGGTAGAAGCGCTCCTGTCCAACTTTCAGCGCCATCTTGATAGCGCCCACATCGCTGGATTCTTCCAGCGCTTTATGCACGGGAATCACTCCGAAGTGCTCGCCCTGATTATCGTGTATGACGCGGCCCGCCAGCGTAATCTTGCCGCCCTGGCAATCTACCATGTCATCGGGCGCGGCCTGATGTTGATCGAGCGCCGCCGCGTAGGCAATTAACTTGAAGGTCGAGCCCGGCTCGTAAACGTCGCTGACGGCGTGGTTGCGCAACAGCTCGGGTGTGGCGCGGCGGAAGAGGTTGGGATTGAAGGTGGGGCGAATAGCCAGCGCCAGAATCTGGCCGGTATGCACGTCCTGAACGACCACGGTGCCGCTGGCCGCATGAGTACGCGCCATGGAGTGGTCCAGCGCCCGCTCTGCCATGAACTGAATATTCTCATCGATGGTCAGCACCAGGTTGCGACCTGGCCGAGGTTCGCGCTCGCTGGATCCGAGCACGTGACGGTGCGCATCCAGGGCCGTATACATGCGACCGGGAACGCCGTGCAACTGCTGCTCAAACTTCTGCTCCAGGCCTCCCAGGCCTTTATCGTCCAGGCCCACATAGCCCAACACTTGCGCGGCGATTTCGTTATCCGGGTAGAAGCGCTGAAATTCCTTCTGTACGTAGACGCCTTTGAAGACGCTTGTGAGGCATGGGTCATTGGCAACCAATTTATGTTTGTCCGGGGCGCAGGGATCTATCTGCGCGTGAATGCGTGCGGCCACCTCTGGCGTAACGCGCCGTGCAACCCATGCAAAGTTGCGCGCCGCATCCATGCGGGCTGCAATCTGCTCCTCGGAGGTCGATGCATCATTGGGGTCAGCGTGAACAATTGCGGCCAGAGCTTGGGCGGTCGCTTGCTTATCCGTAATCTCGCTGGGCACGGCGAAGATGGAGTCCACCTGCACCGTCATGGCCAGCTCGCGCAAGTTGCGGTCATAGAGCACGCCACGTTGCGGAGCCACATCGAAGGTGTGCTGCTGCTGCTGCCTGGCGCGCGCCATAAAATCGCCGTGAAGCACCACCTGAAGCCAGAAAAGGCGAACAACAATCAGAATGGCCCAGAAGAGGAAGAACAGGCAGATAAGCCAGAAGCGCGCCCGCTTGAGAGGCATCAAGCGCGGCGCGGGGTTGAGATTCCGGCTGGGTCGGACGGCGGACGGCATGGACAATCGCTCCGTGATTAGCGCTAGGCTGCTAACTATTAGTATGGCGAGTCGGAAATTCCTTGGAAAACAACCGCAGATCCTTCGACTCACCACCCCCAGGCTGATGAAAACGCCTGGGGCCCCGTTCGCTCAGGATGACAGTCGTTGTTCTACTGCGAACTTCGGACTCATGACACTAGAAGCTGGTAGCTGTTCTTTCAGGAACGGCTTGCGCAAGAGAAGGAGCGGAGGAGTCAAGAGCTGCGGGGGGATGAATCACCTGACCCGGCTGCGGGTCGACAAGGCCCTGCTCGCGGGCCATTTTATCGATGCGGCCCGGCTCTGTGAGTTGCGCCTCCGTCAGACGCAGCTTCCGATTCTCTTCGCGCAAGTTATCACGCTGCTGCTTCTCCGACTCAATCCGATAGCCGCCTTCGATGGCGCTGAAGTGTTGCAATCCATAGACCATAAACAACGATAAGAGAACGGTGCAGGCCGCGGAGAAGAGCCGAATCTGGCGAGTGCGCGCCGGATCGGGCGCCTTGACCAGGCGGCTGTTGTCGAAGTTTTTTGGGAAGGCGAACTCCGGCGTGCGCATGCAACGTCTCCGTTGAGGTTGCTGGGCCCGCAGCTCCGCGTTGCGCTCGGCGACGCGCGCGCTCCAGCTTTTTCCAACTTCGAGATAGGTTGTTGGACATGCCGCCATGTTTGCCTCCTCAGCCTCTAATTGCGAGCTGTTCTTTCCGCCGCCCTCAGCTTCGCGCTTCTGGAGCGCGGATTGCGATCTAACTCTTCTTCGCCAGCGGTAACTGGCTTCTTAGTAAGAATTTCCCAGATTCCTTGCCGCGCGCCCTCGCGCAAACTGTCTTTTACGATGCGGTCTTCCAGCGAGTGAAAGCTGATGACGGCTAGTCTTGCGGAGGGCTTAAGCAACTTAGGCACGGCCTCCAGCAAAGCACGAATCTCATCTAACTCGCGATTCACATAAATACGAAGCGCTTGAAAGGTTCTAGTCGCCGGATGAATCTTTTCATGCTTATTTATATGTGCGGCCGATGTTACAATACGGGCTAACTGCCCCGTAGTTGTTATCGGCCGCCCATGTACAACAGCTCTGGCGATTCTCCACGACCTCCTTTCCTCTCCGTATTCGTAAATGAGGTCCGCTAGCTCACGTTCATTGGCCTCATTTACCACTTGTGCGGCGGTTAATCCGGACCTTTGATCTTGTCGCATATCAAGTGGCCCATCCGCCTGAAACGAAAATCCTCTCGCAGCCTCATCCAATTGCATGCTGCTAACTCCAAAGTCAGCCAGCAATCCATCAACAGAAGCCGGCTGCAAGTGACTTGCAATTGAACTGAAAGCTTCGCCGATCAAAGTAACTCTTGGCGCATTGTTGCCTAACTCCCCGCAAACTATGTCTAACTTTTCTTTGGCCAGCTGCATGGCATCGTTGTCCCATTCAAATCCGATCAGATGCCCTTCAGCTCCCAGCAACTTTGCAATCCCGGCTGCGTGCCCGGCCAGACCCAGCGTGCAGTCCACCACCGTGGAACCCGGGCGCACCCGGAGAAATTCAATCGCTTCTTCAAAGAGCACCGGCGCATGTCTTGGAATCGATGCCGTCATGCGCTCCCCCTCAGGGGGTTTCACTGGCCACTATGCCGCTTGAGAATCGCCGCCAGTGCCTGACGATCCTCCGCCGTTAATGCGTTGGCTTGCAAACTCTCCTCAAAGACCCCGAGGTTATGGACCTCCAGGTAGTGCAGCTTCCCCAGCACCGCAACTTCCGCATCCAACTTGGCCTTCACACGCAGAATCTGCGGCAGCAAAATCCTTCCCTCGCCATCCATCTCCACCTGCTGGCCGTAGTAGCTGGTCAGATTCAGGTACTTTTCCACTGCCGGGTCCATGGTGCTGGAATCAGCCAGCAGAGCTTCCTGCTTTTCCCACTCCGGCAGCGGCCATATCTGCGCACTCACGCCATCTGTCGAGGTCACGTAGAACTGGACTACGTACTGCGCGTCCACCTGCAGCTTGAAGGCAGCCGGCATCTTCAGCCGACCTTTGGGGTCCACCTTCGCCGGATGATTGCCGCGAAATACTGCCATCTCTGCCCTGCCCTTGCCGTTCTCCGGTTGCCTAGCCTGATTCCCCAGGCGGTCCGGAATCAAAAACGCGGTAAACTGTTACCAAAGGGAGGAGATCGGCTCATGTTCTGATGAAAGCTGCCGATCTAGTCCACAAAGATTCACTTGACACCACTTTTGACCACTCAACAGAGTGTAAGCCTGATTTCGTCTCAAGCCAAGTAAAAAATCGAAGTAAACTCAAAAAAATGAAGGGGGAGATTTAGAAGGAGGATGTATCGATAGGGATCAACTCAACTAATAGATATAAATATTCAAAACACCACAATATGTAGCGTTTATTGCTTATGTTCAAGCAGCTTCAAGTAATTGACAGGAGCTTCAGCCTGTGATAGGGAACAAAAAGCGAAGATCGCAACTTTATTGTGCTTCTATCCGCAACCAGCCTTTATTACTCATCTTGCGGACTGCTTCCTGGTGGGTGATTACGCCTTGCGTGCGCCAACACAATCTTCAAAAGATAGACGAATACCAATACATTCAACGTAAGTAGGCTGATGCGGATCAGCGTGAGCTTATTGCATATCTCGATAACCTCCCAAGGCAGGAAGGACGCGGTGATGGCCAGAGTGAGGTACTCGGCCCAGGCCTTTTCGAGATACAGGCCAATAGCCTCTACCAGATCGATGCTGGCATAGATAAAGACCGCCTCGCCGATTCGCCTTAGCAGATGGTCGTTAAATAGCGAAGACCTAGCCAGAAGAAAGTCGATGAGACGCGATTCAGGGTTGAAGTGCGGATGTTCGGCCACTCTCCTCAGCAGATCGCCAACGTCCTTATGCAGTAGTTTTAAAGCTCCTACGCCGATAGCCGCAAAGAGCAGAGCCTGGCACAGCTTGAAGGCCGCGATAAGTATGAGGCCAGTATTGTGGCGCCGATGCGATGGAAAGAGCCGGGATGGGGAGTCTGTCATGGCTTTGGTGAAGTACGCATTACGCTCCAGCCTGTTTCTACGTTAACCGAAGCATGGCCTTTCTCTTTTCATATCGGCCGGGAATCTGAATAAATTGAGCAGGGATATTTCAGTGTTTCATGCTCAGCAGTTTTTCGCGGTCGATCACATTGCCGTCCATGATGAGTCCGGAGATGCGGCGGGCGTTCCAGATGTTCAGCGTGGGGTCGCCGTCGACAACTAATATGTCTGCCCGGCGTCCAGGGGTGATTTGCCCCAGTTCATTCCAGTTGAATTGAAGACTGTAGTTGTTGGTGGCGGCGGCCAGCGCTTCGCGCGGCGAAAGTCCCAGGCGAACCAACAGTTCCAGTTCTGTGTGCATGGAGATGCCGGGCAAGGAACCCTGCTCCGATGCTCCGGAGGCGGCCAGGTAATGCGGACTGGCGGAGAACAGAGTCTCGTTCATGCGCCATAGCCGCAGTGCCGACTGATCGGCTTTCTTGCGTAGACTCTCTTCCAGGTAGCGCTGTCCCGCCGCGGGCAAATGCCGGGTCCATGATGAGAGCGGATAATCCATCTCTCCGGTTTCACGATTGGCGTGATTATATACGCGATCCGGATCGAGCAGCGCCGCAGCTGGCTCCTTCCACAGGTTGCGATGCTGCGGCAACTGCGCGTAATAGACGCTGAAGGTGGGCATCAGCGCGGCATGATGGGCGGCCAGGAAGCTGGCGTAGTTGCGCAGATGCGGATCAGTGGGGGACACGCGTTCGGTGTAGTCGTAGGCTGTGGTCGCGGCCATGCCCTCTGAGTCGTCCACCAGAGGCCGTTGCAATTCGTCGGGGATCACGCCCAACTCGTATCGGCCCATGTGAACAAGCACATCCACTCCAGCCGCTACTCCCACTTCGTAAGGAGTGGCGACGAATTCGCCATAGGTGGCCAAACCCATCTGATGGGCGTGAGCGATGATCCATTGGGCGTTGGCGGCGGTAATGTTGTGGCCCAACCAAAGGGCTCGCGTTCCCAAATGAGCGGTGTCGGTGAGCTGACGAAGGGTGTCTTCGGGATTCAATTCGGCTGGACGGCCGTTTACACGAAGCTTGAGAGCCCATTCAGGTCTCTTGGCCAGCAGGCTCCAGTTATCGGTTGAGCCGATGGAGTCCATGAGGTATAGGTGGGGGCTGGGCGAGGCTGATAAATCAATGACGCCATGGCGGATATCGCTGACAGTGACCAATGTGGTGACGCCCATATATAGATAAGCGTTGGCCTGGCCCTGCGAGTTCATGCCGGCAAAACCGTCGATGAGCCCGGGAATAAGAAACTTGCCGGTGCAGTCAATGACCTGAGCTCCCTTGGGAATGGAGACGGCCATGCGCGAGCCAACGTCCGTGATGCGGCCATCGCGAACGATGACGATGGCGTCCGGCAGGTCCTTGGCCGATCCGCCCCATTCCGTCACATCCACTACCGTTCCGCCAACCAGCACCAGCGGAACTGAGGACGGGGGCTTGGCCACAAATGGGTTTGGCGCTTGCGGCCAGGCAAGTTGTGCGGCCAGCATCAATGCAACGGCGCCCAATAATAGGTGACCGGAAGCTCTCATAGAAAAATTGGTCTTTTGAGGATTGTCGCATAACGGCGCGAAGGCGCGGAACCTATGCAGGACTCTGCCCACGACAGGAGCATCTATGTAGCCACGGCTGTAAAACTGTACGGGATTATCAGGCTGCGACATAAATCCTTCGAGGCAATCGTTCACTTGCTTTGAAAGGGCGCGGCTTGAGCCTGAGCCGGTCAGGGTGTGCTTTCATTCTTGCGCCGGGTGAGTATGAAGGACTTGCGCCGGTCCTTGCTGGCATGGTCAATCTGAATCTTGACTTGATTCTCTCATAACGCATGAACCCCGGCCATGGCCGGGGTTCATGCGTCAAGCGATCAGGCGCTCGGCACCCGTTCCTTCATGTTATCTGATGCGCACTACCAAGCCCGTCCCCAGGCGCAGGTCGTTCTGCGCGTTGGTGGTGGAGTTGGGCAGCTGAGTGTGCACCCAGTCCGCCTCGAAGAGACGCAGTGCAACACGCTTGGACAACTGACGGTTGATCCCCCCGCCGCCCAGTAACACCAGGCTGTTGGCGCTGCTGGTAGGCCCGTTTACAGCGGGAAAGACACTGTTCCTGCCGAAGGCTTCTCCCGCAAGCATCTGCCCGTAGAGTGTGTAGTGATTCCGTTGCCAGCTATAACGAGGACCGAAGGTGATGGTGAGCAAATCCAGACCGACGCCGGTACCTTCCATATTGCGTGTATGCTCGCCGCTGAAGTCCGCCGTCAGGCTTAGATTACGCCACAGCCTCCCATCCAACTGCCCACTACCTCCCTTCATGAGAAAATTGTCGCCACCGATCGCTCCGGATGACATGGGACGGCCAGCCACTAAGGGGTTAAAGGTAACCGCCGCTTCCAGACGGCTCTCAGGCACGCTCTTTGCCTCCGGCTTAGCCCCTGTCTGGCTAAGGACCACCATCGGCGCGCATAATACTGCTCCCAAAAGGAGCGCATAACTCAGTTTCATACTCATAGTCTGTCTCTCCTTTGGGGTTATTGCACAATCAGAGTTACGGTGGCGTTATGCTGCATCACGGGGCCGCTGCTGGGGGTTGCGGTAGCCGTGACGGTTATCGGGTAACTTTGCGGCGCTTGCATGAAGTAGCCATTCTTCTGATTGCAGCCGCTCAGCGCCGTGGTAGCCGCCGCGCCGCAGAGCAACAACAGAAGCATCGTCAGCATTGCGCTCATCCGCCGCCCGTTGCGACGCATGCGGGTCGCAAAGGGCAATAACAACAAAGCCAACGCCATCGGCGCCATACGCCGACCCAGAGTTGACGCGGGCGCGGCCTGCGAAACAGAGGCGGTGGTGATAGTCATGGTTACCGTCACTGTGCCACCATTGGCGGGAATCGACGTTGGATTGAAGTTGGCCGTAGCTCCAGGGGGAAGGCCAGTTGCCGTGAAGGTCACCGGACCAGGGTAGCTGCCAGAAAGTGGTGTCGTCACGATTCCGAAGTCTGCGCTTTGGCCCGGAATCACCGACATCGTTGCAGCTCCGGAAGAAGCAGAAGGAGCAAAGGTAAAGTCCAGGGACTGATCTGTAACATTCACCGTAATATCGCCGGAGTTGAGCGCTTTGTAACCGTCGGTATTAAGTCCGACGGCCTGATAGGTGAAGGAGTCGGCACCGTTATAACCTGCGTTTGGCGTATAAAGAAGCGTGTTTCCGCTGACGATTAATTTGCCATGAGTTGGGGCGACTGTACCGGCAGTGATGCCTGTAACGCAGCCCACTACAGCCCCAGCCGCCGGACCAATGCCAGCATTCCCCGGTGCGGTGCAACTGGAGACGCTGCCCGCTGGAACGGTAACCGATGTAGGACCGTTAGCCAACAGCGTAACCGACGAAGGCAGGACGTTCAGCGTGATATTCAACGTCGCGGGCCCGCCTGAACGTGACGTACCACCGGCAGAACCGGTACCGCCTGCACCGTTCCAAACCGTGGTCACGGGGATTGTAAAAGTATCTAAACCGGTAAAGGTTGGCGTGGGCGGGGTATAGACGTAGTTGATCCCGGTTGGAGAGACTATCCCGTTCAACGACCCGCCTTGGCCGGTAGTGATGGAAAGGGTGGTATCGTTGTTTGCGTTGTTGTTGTAGCAGTCTGGATCTGCGGTGAAGACTCCAGAGCCGCCATTGACAATCAGGAATGTGGTGCCTTCCTGCGGCTGGCAGAAAAGCGGATCGCCGGGATTGGGGTTAATGGTAGCAGCAAGCACATGGGGTGCAAGGGCGCAAACCAAGCACACCAGCGCAGAGATGCGCGTAAAGATATTCATTTTTTGGGACATATGATGATAGAGTAACAAAACTCTACAGCTAGCCGCATGGAAAATGAAAGGGCACAGAACAAATGTATGAGATTAGTTTATTGAACGCATCAATCTTGCCTAAATCCATTTTTCAGTCCGGACAGGTGCGAGATAGAAGTTCCAAGAAGGGATATTGTCCCCGACGGCAGTGCTTTCATGAGGCGCTGGGGCTCTTGCGCCGGGTGAGTATGGAGGACTTGCGCCGGTCTTTGCTGGCATGGTCAATCTGCTTCCAGAAACCCACAAAATAATCGATGGCGGAGATGGAGGAAACCAGCACCGTGAAGTAGATGGCGGCAACGGCGATCCACTTGACTGGAATAATAAGCATGCCGAACTGCCACTGGTACCAGCCATGAGCCAGGATGGCGGAGACCACACAGACGATCTGGACAACTGTCTTGAGCTTGCCCAGGTCACTGGCCTGGATGGTGAAGCCCTCAGACGAAGCAATGGAGCGCAAACCGCTGATGAGAAACTCGCGGCCGATGATGACTACCACGATCCAGACCCTGACCACATCGGGGTTGTAGGCCACCAGGGCAATCAGCGCGCCGGCTACCATGATTTTGTCGGCGATAGGGTCCAACAGCACGCCCATGGTGGTGATCTGGCCGCGCTTGCGGGCAAGGTAGCCGTCCACGCCGTCGGTGATGGAGGCCAGCACGAACAGGACCGAAGCGGTTATCTCCTGTGCGCCATGCGCATGCCAGGGAAAGTGCGGCGTCAGAATCCACAGAAATAGCGGGATCATGACGATGCGGCTCATGGTGATGGAGTTGGGCAGGTTCATGCGGTCGTGCCACGAGGTCGCGTCTCTGGAGGCATGACTCCATTATTGCACTGCGGGACAAACCAGCGTAGTGCATCCTGATTTACGCCGTGCAAAGAAAAACTGGGACAGGCCAGTAGTCCATCCCGCTTGGTTTGGCGTGTGTCCTTGCGGAGCGCGTGCAGTATTCCTTCCGCACCTCACTTGTTGGATTTCCACACGCTGAGTGGATAGGAGGCAATCAGATACTCGCCCTGATCGCTGTCGACTGGGTCAAGGTCCAGATATGGTGGTGGTGGGGATTCATGGTTCCAGTTTCTGCTGTCACCCATCCATTCAGGAGGTATTAATCCGCCGAGAAATCGTGTGCGGAAGTAATAGACCTTCCCTGCCTCCGCGGTGAAATGCGCCAGCGCAACCAGTTGTCCCACGGAAAAGTGCGACTGCACGTTCGCACACACGTGATGCTCTCCCGGCTGCACGGATACAAAGAACCAGGAATTGTCTTTGTATGCGCCGACCCATGTTCCATCCATCCCGATTTTGAGCGTGTTATGTTGGTCCTCGCCCCATGTGCCATTATCCTGGATGAAGTAAACCCGCGCCTTTCCCTGATCGGGCTGCGCTGGCGTGTTATGGGTATCGTCCAGGCTCGCGTTAAAACTGACTTTTCCCGACCCGCAGGCCGCTGGGAGACCGGCATGCGGGGTCTGGGCAAATGCGGAAGCTGCAATAAGCAACGAAAGCAGCGCGATTTTCATGATTCTCCTTCCGGAGGATTCATCACTCCTCCGTTCGTGCAAACAGCAACCGGCAAGAATAGTTGCGCCGCGCGAAAAAATAAAAGCGGGACAGGCCGAAGCCTAGCTCGCATTGATCGGTGAGTCTCCTACGCCGCTATTGATGCTTTACTTTATGAGGCTTTCCTTTGGGCGTCGAGATACTCAGCGGAGTGGCGGCAATCAGATACTTCCCTTGGTCGCTGTCGATAGGAGTCAGCTCCAAATACTGCAAATTCTGCGCCAAGATAAATCTGGTCCTGTAGTAGTAGACCTTCCCAGCCTCTGCCGTGAAATGCGCCAATTCAAACAGATCCGCCGTAACTGAGGACTGTGAGGCCGCGCACAGATGATGTTCTCCCGGCTCGATGGAGACGGAGAAATAGGAATCGTCGTGGTTGGCGCCCAGCCATGCTCCGTCCATGCCCAGCTTTACCGTTGGATAGGCAAGGCTGTATGAGGCGCCAGAATCCATAAGGAAGTAAAGCCGCGCCTTGCCCGGTTCGGGAAGCGTCAGCGTGTGCTGCGTGTCATCCTTATCCACATCGAAGCTGACTTTTTCGGGGCCGCAGGCCGCCTTGGCAACAGTAATCGGGTTCTGTGCAAATGCCGATGCCGCAAATAAAAATACAACAAGAGCAAATTTCATGATTCCCCTTCTCAAGGACTATTACCTCATCCTTCAATGCAAACAGCATTACATAAATATAGTTGCGCCACATCATAAATAAAATGCGGGACAGACCGAAGCCCGTCCCGCTTAGATTGTTATCGTCCTAATATCCGATCCATATAAGCAATGCGAGCGCCTAACGAGCGTATGCTCCGCCGCAGGTGATAGTTATGTTTAAATGCCGCGCTGGCGAATGGTCTGCGCCACCTGATCAATGGCCAGTATGTGATCGGCGATGCGGAAGATGGGAGCACAGTTTGCGGGAAATTGAAGCGAGTCTGGATAAGAAACTTCGGCTCAATAGGCGGGATTTTTTATGCGGATTTGAAATAGATCAATGTATCTGCGTACGCGTGGCCAATCTAATCAAACGTAAGTTTTGTAATTTGCTACACAATGCATAGCGGCTAACGCAGTTGGACCGGCGACTGACAGATCGTCAAATCCGCGAATATACAGACGCACGGTTAAAGTAAGCTATCAAGCAATCAGCACATACGTGGCATGACCACGTGTAGCCTTTAGCAGCTTCTTTTCCTCAGGGTGATACTACTAACATGTATATTATCTTTTACTTACAAAATCGAACGATATGGTCTTGACAACCGACCGGGCGCATCGTCATAATTCATACGCTTGAATGGTCAGACCACATTTTGACTTAAAAGTACCCTTACACACAGATACCGCAATTTTTCTGTTGTCTCATTTCTGTGCAGTAGCACTTGTAACAGGAGATATGTCATGCTGCCTCGATTCCGCGTTGCCATCATCCTCTTTTTGGTCTGTGTGATATTCCCGTTGAGCGCCGTCGCGCAGACTCCTGTGGCGCTGCCCACTACCATGACCACGCTCGATAGTTCCTCATCCGCGGCGGCGCGAGGCGGCATGGTGGTGGATGCATCGGGCAACGTCTTCATCACGGATGACGTTGGCGGCAAGGTCTACATGGTGAATCAGAGCGCAGGCACGACCAGCGTATTTTATGGAAGCGCTGCGTCTAACTGCGGGGGAGCCATCTCGTCCAGCGGCGACGGCTGTGTCTTTGCAAGCACCAAGGCCGTCACGAACATGCGCAGCATCGGCATCGATCCCTACGGCAATGTGCTATTAGCTGGTTATGGCGACGAGCTGGTTCATATTCTGTGCCGCGCGGCATCGCCTCTGTGTACGACGAGCACGCCTTCGCCCTCGTCTACCAACCCGATTCAGGTGCAAGTGGGCTATGTGGGCCTGGTGGCGGGTTGCACTACCGGCAGCGCCGGAACCAAGTTGGCTGGTTCGGATAACTATCCAGGCTTCTCGGCGGCCTCTACTTCAAATCTGTACTTCAAGACCTCCACTTGCTCGGCAACGACTGGCACGACATACAGCCCTTATGGAGTGACCGCGGACGTCTACGGCAATGTTTATTATTCTGAACTTGGCGCTGGCACCAGTGCCACAACGGAGCGCTGGCGCGTGGTGGTGGGGCCGGCATCGTATAACGGCATCAGCAATCCTCTCTTTACAGTGCTGGCGCAAAATACCGCATGGCCTACGATTACAGCGGGATATGTGTATACCATTGCCGACGGTAATTCTGCCGGCACTACCGCAGGCATCGGATGCACCACGGCCATTACCGGGTGGAGCACAGCCGGCACGGCGACGGACGCATACGGCGACGGCTGCCTGTTTACCAGTAGTGAATATCCAGCCAGCACCAGCTATGCCTCGGGCGTGGCTGTGGATGCGGCGGGCAACATGCTCTACACCGATCCGGCGCGCGGCCTGCGCGTTTTATATGTGAGCGATGGCACCAACTTTGCCGCGGGCACGGCCGGTTACAAAGCCGGACAAGCAATGAAAAACGCCATCTATCTTAATAACAAGAGTTATACAGGATTTACGGCGGCCGTACCGGGTTATATCTATATGCTGGCCGGCGGCGGCGGCACAGGGATTTCGTCAACCCCGACGCTGGGAACAAGCACCACGGTTTCGAGCACAGGCGCGCGCAGGCTTACTGTCAGTCCGCAAGGCAATGTCTATATCGGGGTCTATAGCAGCACAGCCGGCAATAACGCGGTTTACTTCTTCGACATGAATACGGGTTATATTCGCACGCTGTTGGTACCGGGCACGAATCCCGGCACATCGGGCGCTTATTGCAACGGCACTTCCGGCGCAAAGTCGATCGACACGACGGGGGACGGCTGCCCGGTGACCAATACCGCCTCGACATCCTATGCCACATTTGGCAATAGCAACAGCGAGCTGCCGCTGGCGGTGGATACACAGGGCAATTTGTATATCTACGATTCGGTGACCAGCAGCGCAAATACGATCGTGCGCAAGGTGCTGGCGCAGGGCATGGCGCCGCAGACGCTGGGCAAGACTCAGACGCAAACCATTCTGCTGCATTTTCCGGAGACAGAAACGAAAGGCGCCTCCTCTACGCCGGCAACCGTGTTGTCAGCCAGCGGGGATATATCGGCTGCATCCACATCCGTCATCACGCCAACATGCACGCAGAGAGGCGACAAGTCGATGGACTGCACGGTGGGGGTTACCGCGACTCCATCCGCGGCCGGCCTGCGTTCGGCGGCGCTTACGGTGACTCTGCCAGCGGTTTCGTCTGGCAGCTGGGACAACAGTACTGCCACCGTCGAGCTGGCCAGCAAGGTGACCGGCTCGGTGCTGGTCTTTGACAACGCAACCTTGGGCGGCACGTCCATCGCGCCTGCTTCATATCCGGCAATCTTCAGTTCCATCACGCCGACGGCGGTGGCTGTGGATGGCGCGGGCAATGTCTATGCGGCAAGCGGCACGAACATACTGGAGTCGATCGGCGGCAGCGCGCATACGCTGGCATCCTCGTTGTCAGCGGCGCCCAGCCAGATCGCCGTGGACCCGGCCGGCAACGTCTTTGCAATATTCAGCGGCGTAGCAGAGATCGGCGAAGAGATGGTCACCGCAGCGGGCTCTCCTTCGACAGTTACCGGATCGATGACGCTCACATACACGCCGTGGACCTACAATTCGACCACGTCCAGCTATCAGCCCTGCACCAGCTGCACAGCCAATCCGCAGGCCATTGCCACGGATGTTCTCGGCAACCTATATGTGATTGACGATCAATCGGGCACCTACTCCATCTACAAACTCTCCGTGGTCAACGGAGTCTTGCAGCAGGAGACGCCGGTATACAACGGCGGTTTTACCGCGCCGGTTTCATTGGCGGTGGATGGTTCGGGCAATGTATACGTCGCGGACGAGGGCGCGAGCAAAATCGATAAGCTGACCCCGGGCGCAAGTGGCAGCTACGCTATTTCAACCTATAGCTCTAGTTACACGCCCTTCGCGGTCGCCGTTGATGCGGCGGGCGATGTCTTGGTGCAGGATTCGAGCAGCAAGTCGATTGTTGAGATTCCGGTCAGCGGACCGGCAACCACCGTCTACACCGGACTAAGCAACCCCGCGGGTCTTGCTGTGGATGGCCAGGGCACCGTCTATAGCGCCGACACGAGCAACACCAGCATTACGCAGATTCCGCGCAACAACCTTATTTGCAACTTCGGCACGGAAACAACAGCCGGATCGGCAACCTGCAGCGGCGCGCTGAGCAACGCGGGCAATCAGTTGACCACGGGTTCCACCGCGCCAACGAACTTCAGCTTGTCAGGCTGCGGCGCCAGCAGCAACGTGATTGAGGCATTATCGGCAGGCGAGTCCTGCGAACTCTCCGCCACCATGTCAGGCGGCACGGCAAACGATTCTGTAATCACCTTCACGCCGGCGGCGTCTACGGCGGGCAGTTTGACTTTGGAAGGCTCGGTGCAAGCGCCAACCTACAACACGACCACGGCGATGACCGGCCCGGCGCCGGCCTCGCCGATCTATGCAGCCAGCGGGACGGAAGCGGCCTTCACGGTGACCGTGGCTCCGTCGTCAAGCTCAGGATATTCCGGCACGGCGGCGCCAGGCGGAACGCCGACTGTATGGGTGTGCCAGGGAAGCACTTCATGCGCGTCAGGCTCCGCCTATGCCACCTTTACTTCCAGCGCGCTATCGCAGATCGGAAGCACAACCAGCAGTTCCGCCACGGTAAACGTGTCCGGACTGCCTGCCGGCGCCTATAACATCAACGCGTCGTATCCCGGCGGGTCAGCAACCGGCCCGACCTTTATCGGCAGCTCCACGAGCGGCGGGACCAGCTTCACCATTGGGCAGGTGAGCACCGCGGTAAGCGGTTGGACGCCCGGCACGACCACGCAGCCGGTGAGCGCGGCTATCGGCACGAGCGTGCTGAACGCCACGGCAACGCCGAGCGGCATTGCCGGTAACTTCGTCTACACGGCGACCTGCACCAGCGGCAACTGCAATCAATATTCGAATACCACCATCGACGCATCCACTTATCTGCCCATCGGCACATACACGCTGGGCGTGACCTTCGTTCCAAACGATCTGACTGACTATATTTCTTCATCGCCGGTCACGGTCACCGGCTACACGGTGAACCAGGCCTCGACCACGGCCGCGGTCGGCGCCTCCACAAATGTTGTGGCCTCCGATGGCAGCGGCAACTACACCAGCTTGTCAGCCGCGTTGGCTTCTCTGCCGGCTACCGGCGGAACGCTTTACCTGAAGCCCGGAACCTACACCGGCCAGAACGCCATCAGCTATCCCAATGTTTCACTGCGCGGCCTGGGCGGAAATCCTGCCAATGTGCTTTTGATCGGCGAGAACGGCAACTTCAGCCTGGGCTCTTATCCGCAAAGCTCGGGGACGGCCTTCGGTCCGGGGCCCGCGGGCAAGGCCGGCGATGAGGGATCGGCGACCCTGGATGTCAGCAAGAACGGATATATGGGCACGACGCCGGCCGGCGGATCGTATTCGCCCGCCGGTTTCTACGCTGAATATCTGACTATTCAGAACACCTACGACACCGATCCGTCAACGACATCCACCACTACGGCCAGCGGCAATGGCGGCACGTGCAACTTCTCCGGCAGCACGCCCTATACGCTTGAGTATCTTTACAACAACAACATGTCATGCGGCTCGCAGGCGCAGGCGCTGTTTATGAATGCCGACCAGGCGATTCTGAACAACGTGAACCTGACCAGCCAGCAAGACACGCTCTATGCCGGCTACCAGGGAACCGCCGGCAGCACCTACGTTCCGGCCCGCCAATATATCTGGCAGGGATTGATTACCGGCGACGTGGATTTCATCTATGGCGACGCGGCGCTGGTCCTGGATCATACCAACATCTTCACCGCCTGGCACGGTCTCGCCGCGACGGGCACGGAGACCATCACCGCGCAGAACAAGAGGGTCCAAACCGGCAGCAGTGGCGATTATTTGAGCGGCTACATTTGCAATGCCTGCACGCTGATGTCGCAAAGCACGGGCATGACAAAACTTTATTATGGCCGTCCGTATGGAGCCTATTCGACCTTCGTGCTGCTGAATTCGAATGTGGATCAAGTGGCTCCGGCTGGATGGACTTATTGGTCCACGCCCTCCGACCTTACCAATGCCACCTATGCGGAGTTCAACACGCAGGCTTACACCGATCCGGCGGTGGGCACATCGCCGTATCCTTCGATCTTGTTCTATCCCACAACTGGTGCAGGCGGAGTGATCCCTGGCGGCGGCAACACCGGCTCCGGCGCCACATCGTTCAGCTCCCGTGAAACCACATCGACAGATCCGGGAACAATCGAGGCTTCGAATTCAAATCTGACGCAACTGACGGCGGCCCAGGCAGTTCAGTATTATCCGCTGAACTTCCTTACCACTACCGTATCGACGACCGGCGGCTACACGGGCATGCCGGCTACCTGGAACCCGGTGACGGCGCTGGCCAATGCGGTGAACTCTTTTGCCCCCACCGCCAATGTGGGCTCCGTTGGATACGGCAACAGCGTGACTATTCTGGGCCGTCCGCAGACGCCCGGCGCGGGTGTCGTTCCCACGGGAAGCTATGCCTTCTATGACAATCTGAATACCAATGCAGCTTGCTCGGCGGTTGGAGGCAATTGCACGCAGCTTGCTTCGGGAACTCTCGACGCCAGCGGCGAGGCCTATCTGACTACAAAGGCTCTGGGCCAGGGCACGCACTACATCACCATGGTCTACGGCGGCGACTCTAACTTCGCCGCCAGCACCACCGCAACTCCGTATCCTATTACAGTGGTAGCGACGCTGGTCAACACTTCCACATCGCTTTCCATCAACAACTCCATCATCACCTATGGCGGAACGATTACCGGCACGGCGACTGTAACGCCGGCCTCGGGCAGCGATTATGCCGTTGGCGTTGTGACTTTGTACTCGGGTTCGACGGCGCTGGGCAGTTGCTCGCTGAATGGAACTTCCAATACATGCAGCTTCGCGCTGACCAACGTAGCCGCGGGCGCACAGGCCATGACCGCCAGCTATGCCGGTGGCGCCAGCCTGGACGGGGATGAAACCTTCGGCAGCAGCGCCTCCGGCGGCACGGCATTTACCGTGAACCAGGCCGTACTGCATGTGACGGCCAACAACGCCAGCGTTACGGTGGGCGGCGTCATGCCCACCTTCGGTTACGCCGTCACGGGCTATGTGAATTCGGATACCGGCGCCGTGTTGAGCGGAGCGCCAACGATCAGCACTACGGCAACCTCGACGAACGTCGTTGGCGAATTTCCCATTACGATTACGACTGGCTCGCTCGCGGCCAGCAACTATATCTTCACATTCACTGGCGGTTATCTCTATGTGACCGGAACCTCGCAAGCCCCGGCCGTGGCTACGGGCGATGCGCGCACCGTCACCGAGCCGGCCTTCCCGACGGTTTGCCAGCAGCTTACCGCGGCGATCACCTCCGTCAGCGACGACATTCCAACTTCGGTTGATGCCGCCAATTCCAATCCCGACGGCGGACGCATCCAGGCTGCTCTCAATTACTGTTCGACCAACAATCCCGGCCAGGCGGTTGAACTCTCGATCGACAGCACCGGCGCATTCAACGCGTTCCTTACCGGCCCGCTCTCCATGCCCTCGAACGTCACACTGCTTGTCGATCCCGGCGTGGTGCTGTTCTTCTCGCGCAACGCGCAGGATTACGACAAGGTTGCCAACACCCACACCTGCGGGACGGTCAACTCCTCCAGCGCAACCGCTTCCTGCCTGCCGCTGATCGAGATTCCCGGGAGCTCGACGAACGTGGGCATCATGGGCTTCGGCAAGCTGGACGGGCGCGGCGGCGATACGCTGATCAATGCTATCGCGCCTTATCAAGGTCAGAGCTGGTGGGGACTGTCGGCCATCGCCAACAGCGGCGGCAATCAGCAGAATCCGCGTTTCATCCAGATGGATACCGGCTCGAGCAATATCACGCTCTACAAGATCACGTTGCGCAATGCGCCGCTCTTCCACGTCTCCACAACGGGCGCGGTCTCGGGCTTCACCGCCTGGGATATCAAGATCGTTACGCCCACCAGCTCGCGCAACACCGACGGCATCGATCCGGGCAACGCAACGAACTTCACCATTACGCGTTCGTGGATTTCCGATGGCGATGACAACGTCGCTATTGGGGCCTCTGGCTCTGCGCCGGGCAATACATCGTCTAACATCTCCGTTACCAACAACCGCTTCTTCGCCGGCCATGGCGAATCCATCGGCAGCTACACCAGCGCGGGCGTGAACAACGTTCTCTTCGACGGCAACATGTTGTCGGGCAATGGGGTCGCCGGCAGCGGCAGCGCCATCAGCAGCACTGGAACCTTCACGAGCGGAACCGCCGATAGCAACTCAACCGGCATGCGCATCAAGTCCGGATACGATCGCGGCGGCGTGGTCACCAATATTCAGTACTCCAACTCGTGCTTCCAGGATCACAAGGCGGAGATAGTATTCAGCCCCAACTACGAGAACACGACCGGGACTGAATTGCCTAACCTGAAAAACATTTTGATGCAGAACCTCAACTTCCTCACCACGGGAACAGCACAGTTCACCGGCACCAGCAGCAACGGCACCATCTACCCGCTTCAGGTTGCGATGGACAACGTGAGCTTCCCCAGCACGTATTCGTCCGCCGACTTCAGCCCCACGCCCACCAATACCGCGCTGACCTACGGACCGGGCAATGTATCGCTCTACAACATTTCGGACGGTACATCGACCAGCTTCGTGAATGCATGGGATACGGTCTTTGCCTATGCAGGTAATCCGAATGGAGACTCCTATACCAACAACATCACGGCCGCGAGCGTTTTACCGCCCTCCTGCAACTTTACTTACATTGCGCCGGAGTTGACCGGTCCCTCGGGCCTGCCGCAGACCATCACCGAAGGCCAGAACGCAATGGCTGTGGTCATCCTGACGCCGGCAGTGGGCGGCGCTGCTTATCCCACCGGCACAGTTACACTGACCGACGCTCTGACCAGCAACACATACACGGCGACTCTGCCGGGAACCACCGACACCCTCTCGATTCCGCTGAGTGGGCTCTCTGTAGGCACACACACCTTCACCGCGACCTATTCGGGCGACAGTAATTATACCGGCGCATCGCCTTACTCGACGGCGGGACCGTATAACATCATCGTCAACGCCGGCAGCCTAAGTTCCACCACCACGTCGCTGGGTCTGCCCGTCAGCATCTCCGTAACCTCCAGCTATGGCACGCCTGTCACCGCAACGGCCACCGTCAGCGGCACAAATCCCACCGGCTCGGTGCAGTTTGTTGTCAGCGGAGGCGGCCTTACCGGCAGCTATACCTATGCGACAGCGGCGCTGAGTTCGGGCACGGCTTCAGCCAGCATCAACCTTCCTTACAGCTCCACCGCCTATAGCATTTCCGCCGTTTATAGCGGCGACATGACGAATGCCGGTTCCACTTCGAACTCGGCTTCGCTCACCGTTGGAGCGGCCACCACGCAGACCACTTTGACGGTTAACACGGCCAGCGCCGCGCTGGGCAATCCATTCATTCTGACGGCGACGGTCACTTCTACAGCTGGAACGCCAGCGGCAGCGCCCGTAGCTTTCGCGTATTCCACCACCCCCACAGGCGCGCAGACTCCGCTCGGCAATGCGACCACAAACAACGGAGTGACTACATATTTCCTCAACTCCCTGCCGGTTGGCAGCTACTATCTCTTCGCCAGCTATGCGGGAAGCGTGAGCTATGGGCCCTCGAATTCCACGGGCGTGGCCGTCACCGTTACGCCAGCGACGAACATCGCGCAGTTGCCCAGCAATCCGATCGCATTGCCCTACACCATGACTACCATCGCCGGCGGTTCTGGCCTCTCGATTCCCAGCAGCGGGAATATGGCCTGCACCGGCGCTACCGATAAATACGGTGACGGTTGCCAGGCTTCCGCCATAGCCTTCACCTCTGGCGACGATATGCGCGCCGTGGTTGCCGACCCCTACGGCAACGTCTACCTCTCAGACATCAGCGCAACGCTGGTTCGCCGCATCGCTCCCAACGGCATGATCACCAACTTTGCCGGAAGAATTTCAGGCACGGCCTGCGTTCCCACCGCAACCACCGGATGTACGCCGACCCTGGTCACCCTCGGCAAGGCGCGCGGCGTTGGAACCGATGCCGCAGGCAACATCTATATTGCCAACTACACCGGCAACCAGGTATTCGAGGTTAAAGTCTCCACGGGCTTGCTGTATCTGGTAGCCGGCAACGGCACCGCGGGTACAACCGGGGATGGCGGCGCGGCAACCTCCGCTGAAGTCAATAATCCTCGCGCCGTGTGGGGCGACTCCACTGGCAACATCTACATTGCCGATAGCGCCAGCAACAAGATCCGCGTCGTTGATGCGGCGGGCAATATTCATACCTTTGCCGGCGCGGGCGGCACAACTTCAACTGGAGACGGTGGTCCGGCGCTCGCTGCTAATTTCAACAATCCTCAAGGCGTCATCGTTGACCCGAATCTAAACGTCTACATCGCTGACGGCGCAGGCAGAATCCGCGTCGTTTGCGTCACCTGCGGCACCAGCTCGCCTCTGGATAATCTGCTTCAAGCTGTGGGCGCAACCACCACGCTGAACAGCGCCATCAACGGCTACATCTACACCATCGCCGGCAACGGAACTTCATCAACGGCTTACAGTGGAGCGTTGCCGATACTGGCCACCAAAGTCTCGATGGCTCCGCAAAAGATGTCCATGGACAACAGCGGTAACTTGTACATCTCCGATGGCCTTGGCTATATCTGGCAACTTGATTTTCATACCGGTTACATCCGCGCGATTGCTAAAAACGGCACAGTTTGCGGTAGCGCGTCCAGCATCTATGGTTACGCGGCCTTGGGCGACGGTTGTCCCGCTACTCAGGCCAGCTTCGGAATCGGCAGCGGAGGCGGCCTCGGCGCCGGAACGGACATCCAGGGTAACCTCTATATCTCCGACTCGACAAACTTGCTTATCCGCAAAGTGATCACCGGCCTGGCATCGCCCTCGACTCCAGTCAACGCGACCACCACGCAACCTGTGCTGCTTCACTTCGCCCCCGGCGATACAAAGGCCTCCAGCAATACGCTGGCCTACACCTCGAGCGAGTGGACGTTGGGTACACCAAGCTGCACTTCTAACGCGGACTCGACTGCCGACTGCCTGCTCACTTCCAGCTTTACGCCAGCGGTTCCCGGCGCGCGTTCCACGCCGCTGACGGTGAACAGCTCTCTCAGCCAAACAGCGAACCTTGCTCTGACGGGAACTGGACTGGGCGCGGGATCTACACTCGACCCTGCCAGCCAAATCAGCTTCGGCGCGAACCTGAGCGTCACCGGCCTGGCCACGGACAATGCAGGCAACGTCTACGTCTCCGACGCCGCCAGCAGAAACCTGTACCGTTATTCCGCCTCTGCTCTGACACAGGGGAGCAGCGCAACACCCGCCACGCTGGCCACACTCACTGCTCCGGGAGCTGTTGCGGTTGACGCTCGCGGCTATGTATATGTTGCCGATACCTCCACGGGAAAGATCACGCAGATCACGCCCACGGGTGTAGTTTCAACGTTACCGTTCACCTTCACCGCTCCCGCCGGCCTGGCCGTCGATGCGGTGAACAACCTCTATGTCTCGGATTCTTCCGCGCAGGCTGTATATCAGATCGATCTCATCACCGGCGTGAAGCGCAATCTGAATCTGGGAACGCTGGTTACGCCCAAAGGCCTGGCCATCGATCCTGCCGGCAACTTGCTGGCCGCCGATCCTGGAGCCCCGGCCATCTATCGCTACAACTTTGCTACCGGCGCGCGCACCACTGTAACCACAACGGCCACAGCGCCTGCGGCTGTTCTGACCGATGCCGCCGGCAACCTGCTCATCGCCGATACCGCGGACATCCTTGCCGTGCCGGCCAGCAGCAACAGCGCGCCCTTCATCGTGGCCAGTCTTGCGCCTTCGGCACTGGCGATTGACTCAGCCAGCAATCTCTACACCGGATCGAACGGAGGTGTCCTCAAGCTGACGCGCACACAGGGATACGTGCAGTACTCCGCGTCCACCGCGCCGCAAGCATTCAAGATGCTTGAGTCAGGAAATCTGGCACTGTCACCCACCTCGCTAGGCCAGACCGATACGACAGACTTCGGCTTGACCGCGACCGCTTCCGCGGACTGCACGGTCAGCGCAGGACTTCCCACCGCACTGGCCATTGGCGGCGTCTGCCCATTGACGGCCAGCTATACGCCAACGACCGTCGCTACAACCACCGACACTATCACAGTGAACGGCGCTCTGAATGCGGCTCTTTCCACGCCGTCTTCGGTACAGCTCGTACTCACTGGACCGGCTACCTCGCAAACCTCCGGCATTACAATCACCTCCTTCTTGCCCGCTTCGCCCATTTACGGACAGAGCGTTACGGTCAGCGCCACGGTCACAGGCTCGTCGCTGACTCCGGCTGGCACCGTAGTGTTTACCGTCGATGGCACGACAACTTACAGCGCGGCAGTTAACAGCAGCGGCATTGCCTCGGCCTCGTTGCCAGGACTCAGCGCTGGTTTGCACACGGTCTCAGCGACCTACACCAGCAGTAACGGTTATCCCACTGCGACAACGCAAACTGTGCAGCTCACCGTCAACCCAGCGCCTGTGACGGCGACGGCAGGCAGCTACAGCGGCGTTTATGATGGCTCGTCGCATGCGCTTACAGCTTGCCAGGTGACAGGAACCTACACCGGCACTCTGACTTGCTCCAACAATCCGGCAGGTCCTGTCGGACCTAGCGTGGGTTCCGGAACCATCTCCCCGTCGGTCGGCGGCGACACTCTCGCCAACTACAGCATCACGTCCAACTCTGGCTCCTGGAGCATCACCCCGGCCAGCTCCACTGTTACCGTGAACTGCCCCGCAACCGTCACCTACAACGGTATGGGGCAGACGCCCTGCACGGCCAGCGTAACCGGCGTGGGAGGCTTGAATCAGTCTCTATTGGTTAACTACTCCAATAACACGAACGCCGGTTCGGCCACGGCCAGCGCAACATTCGCCGGAGATGCCAATCACGCCGGCAGCAGCAACACTGCCGGCTTCACCATCAACAAAGCCCTTCTGACAGTAACGGCGAACAATATCAGCAAGGCAGTGGGAGCGGCAAACCCCACATTTACCGCCAGCTATAGTGGGTTTGTGAATGGAGAGACCACGGCTGTTTTGGGTGGAGCGCCTTCGTTGACGACTACGGCGACGACTTCCAGCCCTACCGGCCTCTATCCCATTACGGCCGCGCAGGGAACGCTGACGGCGGCCAACTATGCCTTCACCTTCGTCAACGGAACGCTGTCGGTAATTCAGGCTCCAACTGTGGTGCTTACAACCACGGCCACCCTGACTAAGATTACAGGGGGGTATCAAGCAACGGTCACGATCACCAATACAGGCACCGGACCTACGTCCAATGTGACTATTACTACGGCTACACTAGGTTCGGCCACTGGATCGCCGTTGCCGCTGAACCTAGGAACGATTGCAGCGAACGGTGGTTCGGCCACCGCAACGATTACCTACCCGGCCAGCGCGGGCAATGACGGAGCGGCGGTCGTGGAAAGATACTCGGGAACATCATCCGGGGCTAATTTCACTGCCAGCATTCGTGCGGTGCTGCCATAGCATACGAGAAACACAACTTTCAAAAGTAGAAAAATTGGAGGAACTATGAAGAAATTGAAAAAATTGCTGGTATTATCCTCGGTGATTGCAGGCTTCATGCTGGCTGTCGCGGCAGCAAAAGCTGATCCGTTGACGATTGCACTTGATTCGCCGATTCAAAGTGGTAACCCGGGCGATCTGCTCACATTCACTGCAACAGTTACAAACAATGATCCAACCGACATCGTGTACTTGAATTCTGACAGCACATCCATGAATCCACCATTGGTGTTGGATGACAGCCCATTCTTTGCCAACTTTCCGTTGTCTCTGAATCCTGGGGCTAGTTATTCGGATGTGCTGTTCACAATATTCATACCTGACGGAACATCGCCTGGTCCTTACTATGGATCATTCACGATCCTGGGTGGCTCCCCCACGGATTTCACCGATGAGGTAGGCTCGACAAACTTTGAAGCCGATGTAACACAGCCAGTCCCGGAGCCATCCAGTTTGTTGCTGCTGGCAAGCGGCCTGGCCGGACTCGCTGGCTCGCTCCGCCGCCGGCTGATTCGATAACCAGGTACTTATCCGGAAAGTCTCTCGGTGACTCGTTGATGAAAACGAGTGCAAACACTATTGCTCTCTAAATAATATTAGATTAAGTTCCGGGATGAGTAGAATTAGTTGCGTTTACCCAAACAAAAGCGGGACAGGGCTGTTCCCCCGTCCCGCTTAGATTGTTATGATCCGATGATCCGATTAGAAATCATTGTTGTGAGCGCCTAACGAGCGATTGGCCGCACAGCAGGTGGTTATGCGTAGATGCCGCGCTGGCGAATGGTCTGCGCCACACGGTCGATGGCAAGCATGTAAGCGGCGATGCGGTTGTTGACGTTGTGGGCCTCGGCATAGCGCACCACATCGTCGAAGCTGTCGCGCAGAATGGTCTCCATCTGCTCGTTCACGATAGCTTCCTTCCAGAAGTAGCCCTGGCGATCCTGCACCCACTCAAAGTAACTTGCGGTGACGCCGCCGGCGTTGGCCAATATGTCGGGCATGACAAAGATGCGTTTCTCTGCCAGGATGTCATCGGCGACAGCAGTGGTGGGGCCGTTGGCGCCCTCCACGACGACCTTGGCCTTGATCTGGTCTGCGTTGCGGCTGGTGATGACATTCTCTCGGGCCGCGGGGATAAGAATCTCGCAATCAGAAACCAGCAGTTCATCGCTGGGCATAGCCTCGGCGCCGGTGAAGCCCAGTATGGTGTTGTTGCGGCGCTTGTAGTCCAGCAACTGGTGAATGTCGATGCCCTTGGGGTTCGACAAGCCGCCATCGAATTCGGCAATACCCACAATTTTGTAGCCGCGCTCCATCATCAGGCGGGCGGCATTGGCGCCTACATTTCCGAAGCCCTGAATCACTACCCGGCAGCCGTCGATGGGCATCTTCAGGTAGCGCATGGATTCGTCGCAGATCACCTGCACGCCGCGTCCGGTAGCCTCGGTCCGGCCGCGCGAGCCGCCCAAATTCAACGGCTTGCCGGTAACCACGCTGGTTACAGTGTGCCCGTGGTGCATGGAGTAGGTATCCATGATCCAGGCCATGGTCTGCTCGTTGGTGTTCATGTCGGGAGCGGGAACGTCCTTTTCCGGCCCGATGATGTCGATAATCTCGGAGGTGTAACGGCGGGTCAGGCGCTCCAGCTCGCCGCGGCTCATCGCCTTGGGATCGCAGATGACCCCGCCCTTGGCGCCACCGAAGGGGATGTTAACCACCGCGCACTTCCAGGTCATCCAACTGGCTAAGGCGCGCACCTCGTCCAGGGTCACGTCTGGCGAATAGCGGATGCCGCCTTTGCCGGGACCGCGAGCAATGGAATGCTGCACCCGGAAGCCGGTGAACATCTCCGTGTGGCCATTGTCCATAGCGACCGGGAAGTGTACGATCAACTCGCGCGAAGGCATACGCAGCATCTTCCACAATCCTTCTTCCAGGTTCAGTTTGCGCGCCGCAAAGTCAAATCGAGCTGCCTGGGCTTCCCAGGGATTGATCTCTTGCTCAAGGGTTACAGTTGCCATAGATTTCTCCAATTCAGATTACCTGCCTTCCCGGCAATGCTGCGGGAAAGGCGTCCATCAACCATGATAGACGAGGCGAGCCTCTTTCTTTCAATATCGGCATGTCAGGACAAAACTTTCCTGGAACTGCAAAGTAAAATGGACTGGGCAAGCCAGCCCCCATGCTGATAAGACAAGGACTTATTATGAGAATCAGGATCGGATTCAGAAACTGGATTCTTGCATTCGCGGCCACAGCGATCATGGTGGCCGTGTGCATCGCATACGTCGATCGCCCAGCTGCTGAATTCTTCGACGAATATCTGCGCCACGCGACGGCATGGTCCTGGATTGATCGCGCACTCGCTCACTTAGATCTTATTGTCGCGATTGCCTTGCTCTTCGTCTTTGTATGCGGAATATGGGCCAGATCTGGCCGCTTGCTTCCTTTGTGGACACGAACGCCGCTGCTATGCAGTTGGGCCGCTATGTGGGCAACTGTGGCCAGCTTTGTCTTCAAACGCCTTTTTGGCCGCGTCCGGCCCGATCCGGAATTTGTTCAGAACCACCTCTACGGATTCCGCCTTCTGCATGGCGGTCCACACTGGCATTCGTTCCCTTCAGGAACGGCGGCTATCTCTGCTGCGATCATGTCGGTGCTATGGATTCTTCTGCCGCGTTGGAGGGCGCTCGGCGTGCTGATCGCCGCACTGCCGTGCATTGCGGTCGTCATTACCAACTACCACTGGGTTGGGGACGTAATCGCCGGAACATTTCTGGGTGCGTTCATCGGTTGGATGACAGTTCGGGTAGTAATGCCTGACGAGTGCCGCAAGTCTGACTGAAATCCGGAGGAATCTATTCCTTTCGTAAAGGTTGCAGGCGTTTACGGTGGAAGCAGCTACTCGAATGGTTTACATCGCCGACAAGCAGAGAATGCACCTGAACAGTTACACTGTCCCTGTGAAAGTCTCTACCAATTCGGTCCAGCCCAGCCGCAAGGAGTTCCTCGCGCTCGCTAAAGAGCACACGCTCGTTCCCGTCTGCCGCACGCTGACGGCCGACCTCGAAACGCCGGTCTCGGCCTTTCTGCGCGCCGCCTGGCCGGAGCGGGAGTGTTTCATGCTGGAGTCGGTGGAGAACGGCGAGCAGGTGGGCCGCTACACCTTCATCGGCATCCAACCCTTCAAGCGCATCGTGGCGCGGGGGCGCGAGATCACCATCACCGAGGGCAAGAAGGTCGTCCAGATTGAGGGCGACATCTTCGCCGTGCTGCGGCGGGCGCTCAGCGGCCACAAGCCGGCGCGGCTGCAGGGTCTGCCACCCTTTACCGCCGGTGCGGTTGGCTTCTTTTCCTATGATGCCGTCCGCCAGATCGAGCGGCTGCCCGTGCTGGCAAAGGACGAGTTGGGCGTTCCCGACGCCTGCCTGCTCTTCTTCGATGAGGTGCTAGCCTTTGACCATGTGCGCAAGGAGATCTGGCTTGTGGTCACCGCTGACGTAACGCGCGGCAAGCCGGCCAACGCTTACGACAAAGCTGTAGCGCGGCTTGACCAGCTGGAAAAACGGCTCTCCCAACCTCTGCCCCATCTGACTGGGCATAAAGCCAAGGGCAAGCTGCAAGTGCGGCACCGCACGGAGAAAAAAGATTTTCTGGCCGCGGTCAACCGCACCAAGGAATACATCAAGGCTGGCGATATTTTTCAGGCAGTCATCGCGCAACGCTTCGACGTGGTGCCGGAGGCCGACAGCTTCCAGGTCTATCGCGCCCTGCGCACTGTGAACCCCAGTCCCTATATGTTTTTCCTGCGCTTTGCGCCCGAGGGACCGCTGGGCGACGTAACGGAGAAGTCGAAACACACGTCTAATAAGTTAATGCAGACCCTTGAGTTGGCGGGCTCGTCGCCGGAGATGCTGGTGCGTGTGCATCAGGGCAAGGTGGAGTACAGGCCCATCGCCGGAACCCGCCCGCGCGGAGCCACGGAGGCCGAGGACCAGGCGCTGGCCGAGGAGATGCTCTCCGACGAAAAGGAGCGCGCCGAGCACGTGATGCTGGTGGATCTGGGCCGTAACGACGTGGGCCGTGTGAGCCAGTTCGGCTCGGTCAAGGTGGACCGATTGATGTTCGTGGAGCGCTATTCGCACGTGATGCACATCGTCAGCAGCATCGAGGGCAAGCTCAAACCAGAACTCACAGCGGTAGACGCCCTGCGCGCCTGCTTCCCCGCCGGAACGCTCTCGGGCGCGCCCAAAGTGCGGGCCATGGAGATTATCGAGGAACTGGAGCCGGCGCGGCGCGGAACCTATGGCGGCGCGGTGCTCTACGCCGATTTCAGCGGCAATCTCGACTCCTGCATAGCTATTCGTTCCATGCTGGCTATCGGCGGCAAAGGCTACATGCAGGCCGGCGGCGGCATTGTGGCTGATTCAGTGCCCGAACTTGAGTATCAGGAATCGCTCAACAAGGCTAAAGCGGTGATGCGCGCCATTGAGCGGGCAAGAGAAATGTAATCTGGATTGCGAGGTGGGAAGATGCGGAACTTCATTCTTTTCGTAATGGCGTTGGCAATGGTAACTCCCTGCTATGCTGCCGAGCATAGAGTTACTGTCGAACAGTTGAAACAGATGCTTGCCGCGCAGCAAACGGCAGGCAAGAACGATGGCGATCGCGCGCAGCAGTTCAACTCCCTGGAGTTGACCGAGCAATTGACCCAGCCAACGCTGGACCGCATAACAGCGGATTTCAAGCCAGGCCCGAAGACCGCCCTCTCTTTGAAGTTGCTCGCCGATTCCTCGGCATTTCTTGAGCCACCGGCTGGCGAATTACTCGATAAAGCCCCGCCGGCAGTCGCTGAGCAGCGGGTCATGCTGAAATCTGCCATCAGTTTTGTCGGAGTCACTCTACACCATATGCCGGATTTTCTGGCGACGCGTCTCACCGACAGCTACGATAACAGTCCCCTGTCGGTAACTCACAGCGGCTGGGCTCCGCACTCGGATCTGCATCCGGCGGGAACCTTCAGCAACCATATCACCTATCGCAACGGACAGGAGGTCTCTGACCGTCAGCAGGATTCCGCTGGAGCCAAGCCCAAGAACGAACCTACGCCTGTTGGGCTGGTCTCGTACGGCGAGTTTGGCGCCGGCCTGGGTGTCATTCTCTCCGACGCTTCCAAGGGCATTCTGAAGTGGAGCCACTGGGAACAGACCGCCGCGGGCCAGGTCGCTGTCTTTCATTACGAAGTGCCGGCTGCTGCTTCCCACTATTTGGTGGATTACTGCAATGTGAAGGGCTCACAACTTGTTGATGTTGGACCTGGCTTTGCACCCTCCGGAGTCGACGCCGATTGCTACCACGGAACACCCGGCTACCACGGGAACCTGTATCTCAATCCAGCCACCGGCGTCGTATTACGCGTCACCGTCGAGACGGATCTTAAGCCCTCTGACCCGATCACACGCGCCGCCACCTCGGTGCAATACGGCCCTGTCGAGATCGGCGGCAAGAGCTACATCTGCCCCATGCACAGCATCGCGATCTCCTTGACCAAGACTCATGGCAAAGGAGATATGAGCGATATGGAGATTCTGCGCATCAATGAGGTCAGTTTCACCGACTATCACCGCTTCGGTTCGACCTCGCGAATCATCACCGACGTGCTGGTTCAATAATTGAACAGGTAACTCACTCTGCGCCGAAGAGGTGGCGGAAGAACTTCCCGATGCCGCCGAAGAAGCCGGGCTTTTTCTTGGCAGCGGGCTTGGTTGCGGCCGCGCTGGGAGCCGGAGTTGCTTCGGCTGGCGGTTTTGCGGCGTGGTCGGCGCTGTTGTAAACCAACGGCTCTAGTGACTCTGGTGGGGCGGAAGTTATTGAAACCGCATTCGGCGCGGGCTTGGGCAGCGGAGCCAGGCCCGCGCTCTGCGCCACCGGGAATTCATTGGTGCCGGGATGCAGCGGAGGCGGACAGCCACACGGCTCCTTTTCGTTGTCCACCACCTCGCGCAGGCTGCCGTGTTCGAACATCACCCGCTGGCCGGGCTGCACGCGGTAATTACTGCCGTCAAAGACGCTGGTCACCAGTACATAAGGAGCGTTTGCGCCAGCGTTATCAACGCAGGTGTCGCCGTGCTGGCCCAGGCGCACCTTGACCTCAGCCGAGCCGGGACCACCGATAAGGATACGAAAATCCGGAGTCATCAGGACATCTGCGTTATGCCCATTAGCAGCGGAACTGGTTGCGAAGCTCAGTTCAATAGCGCCGTGATCCATGGCCATCATCAGGCCTGGCGTCTCGCCGGCGGACACGCTTGATTGGGCGGCCAGCTTGACGGTAGTGGAGGCGCAGACACGCAGCACGCCGCGATGGGGCAGCAAAACTTCTATGGTCTGGTTGCCGGAGGTGACGGTGCCGCTGGCCACGATCACTGCCCTTCCCGGCGTGACCTCCAGCGCGCCAGTGACTTTGGCGACGGCGTCCGGGTTTTTTGTGTCCAGCGGGACGATGGCGATGGGAGCGGCGTCAGTTGCCGCAGCCTGAGGCGCGGGCGTGGTCTGCGCGTAAAGCGCGCACGCAGCCAGCGCAAGGATTCCGGTGGAAAATATGCGGTAAACAGGATTCATGCGGCGCATCGCTCTCTCCTCGGCCTCTACATCTTCAGAAAGTTGCGGATCATCTGGTGGCCGCCCTCGGTCAGTACGCTCTCGGGATGGAACTGCACGCCTTCGATGGGCAAGGTGCGATGGCGCAGGCCCATGATGACTGAGGATTTTCCGTCGGCGCTCGGCGTGCGAGCGGTGACGATAAGTTCTTTGGGCAGCGATTCCTCGGCCACGATAAGCGAGTGGTAGCGAGTGCATGTGAGCGGCGAATCGAGCCCCGCGAAGACACCCTTGCTGTCGTGGGAGATCGAGCTGGTTTTGCCATGCATCAGGTGGCTGGCGCGGACCACATCTCCGCCGAAGGCCTCGCCGATGGCCTGATGACCCAAGCAGACTCCCAAAATCGGCGCCTTGCCAGCCATGTGACGGATCAGCAGAACCAGAATGCCTGCCTCGGACGGCGTGCAGGGACCGGGCGAAAGCAAGATACGCTCGGGATGGAGCGCCTCGACCTGTTCGACGGTCAGTTCGTCGTTGCGATAGACCTCGACCTCAGCGCCCAGCTCTCCCAGGTACTGAACAAGGTTGTAGGTAAACGAATCGTAGTTATCGAGGACGAAGACCATGGTGAATTCCAGTGTAGCGCGACCTGCGTTACGCAGCCGCTCGCACACGCTTAAAATCGCAGGCCGTTGGCACAAGGCGATAACAACAGCAAGTCAGCGGGTTAACGAATTGGCGAGTTAGCGTGCGCTTCGCGCACATTCGCAAGTTAGCAAGTTAGCGGCAAGGAAAGCTCAGGAGCGAGGTTTAGAGCTATTTGGGGGTAAAAAACGGGATTTTCCGGTGATTTTCAGAGGTCAAATCTCACCATGCGGGATATTTTAGACCAGAAATTTTTCCACAGGCGTTGATTTCAAAGAGCTTACAAATTATCTGCAAGGTTTTAAGGTAAATTTATACCCCCCAGGGGTATAAGGGGGGTGGGGGTACCTCACCGAGGGACTAGGGAGTAAGGGACCAGAGAGTAGGAAAAGCCCGCGGTTTTGGTCTTTGTTCATGAACTGATTGTGCGCCGGAAGGGGGTAATTATCTGCAAAGCGAATGCGCAGGATACTTGGCCGGCTTGCTCGCCGGTTGCGTAGAGGCGACACATCTGAAAGACTCGTTGCGATGGTTCTTCATTTTCTGATACAGGGGCGCGTGCAGGGGGTGGGCTTTCGCTGGTATGTGCAGCGGGAGGCTGGCCTGTTGGACCTGCGCGGCTGGGTACGCAATACGGAAGACGGCGAGGTGGAGGTGGTGGCCTCGGGCTCTCCTGACGAGCTGGACAAGCTGCGGTCCAGCCTGCGACGCGGACCGCGCGGCAGCCGCGTGGACCGGCTCATCGAACACCATCTGGATGAGAGCGAGGCTGAGGAGTTAAGTTCGTTCCGGATTGATGGAGCGTGGTGAAACAGGGATCAGAGATCAGAGATCAGGGGTCAGCCTCTAGCGACTAGCCGCTAGCTACCATCTTCATGCTGCGGGCGTTTGAATGGTCCTCCAATCCGACCCAGAGGCGTTTTCCTGATCGCTGACCCCTGATCTCTGATCTCTACCTTCTATAATCAAAAGCGAAACCGAACCCATTTCTGCAACGCAAGGAGCGCGTCTACCCATGCCCGAACAAAACAAGTCCATCAATGTGGAAGCCCTGAAGGCGCTGGTGCGCACGGTGCCGGATTTTCCCAAGCCGGGGATTCTCTTTTACGACATCACCACGCTGCTCAAGGATAAGACCGGCTTTGCCAAGTTGATTGACGCGATGGCGGGGCATTATCTCGAACACAAGGTCGATCTGGTGCTGGGCATCGAGGCGCGGGGATTCATCTTCGGGCCGGCGTTGGCCTACCGGCTCAACGCCGGCTTTGTGCCGGTGCGCAAGCCGGGCAAGCTGCCAGCCAAGGTAGCGCGCGTGAGCTATGACCTGGAGTACGGCTCGGACGCGGTGGAGATTCATGTGGACGCGATTCAGCCCGGCCAGCGAGTGGTGCTGGTGGATGATCTGCTGGCCACCGGAGGCACAATGGAGGCCACCGTGAAACTGGTCAAGCAGTTGGGCGGAGAGATCGTGGGTCTGGCTTTTGCCGTGGAGCTGGATTTTTTGAAGGGCCGTGAGCGCTTCAAGGAGTACGACGTCTATAGCCTGTTGCACTACGACGTGTAGGGTATAATATTTGCACAATCTATTCTCTGAAATGGATCGCCGCATGAGTACTAATAGAAAGATCGCTCTGTTAAGCCTTGGCCTATCCGCGCTTGAGTTAATATCTATTTTCCATGATGCTCAAACGCAAGTGGCGATAGCGTATTGTTTACTATTTTTAGCACTCTTGGGGATATTCATCTATGCAGCTTATCGTACCTCAGGTCCGCAGTTTACGACAATCTCAATCAAAAAAACGTTGGTCATTCATGATCATAATGCGAGTTCTGCAAATATGACGCGTGAGCATAAGATCCGCGTAAATTACGGAAGCATCCCGGAGATATGGTCCCGGGGGATCTGTTCTGACGGCACGATTGACAACTTCATGGTGGACGGGGAAACGGTGCCTAAATGTGACCAGATATGGTCGCCGGGAGTAGTGGTTGATCTTCGCAAACGGTTTTCCGAAGCAATTTTTATGGATCATGAAACCACGGTCACCTGGACATACGACCTGCACGACTCTTTCCCTGAAAGACATGAGGCACTTGATCACGACGTCATCCCAGGAACCCGCTTTGTGGAGATGACAGTGCATTTACCTACTGACCGCCCGTGCATAAACGCATCTCTGCACGTATTGGTAGGAGGTGAATCGGTGAGTCAATTGGAGGATCCAGAAATCTCTGAAGATAGGAAGCTACTCAAAGCAAGAGTAAAGTCACCGAAGGCTGGACAAACATTGCGTTTGAGCTGGGATTGGTAGAAACTACGCGCCTAGATTGATTACTACTGACCGCCTGTTTTTCGCATGACACCTCCCCAAAAATATCCATCGACCATTATTTGCAAAGCTCTAGCAAATTTTAGTAATGAATCTCTCGTCAATCGTAAATATATACTAATCCTCTATTTTTATAAGCTTTATCCTTGCCATATTTATAATTAATTATATTATTAAAATCAATATTTACAAAATACCATATAAAATATAGTGTATACGCACGTATACACTATGGGTCAAATTGACCCACGACACACTCAATTGAGATTGAATTGGTAGGAACCAGTTGCCGATACTACTTACTGACCGCCTGTTTTACGCATGTTACTCTCCGAAATGCTTCTTCGACTTGTTATGGCACCACACTAAACGTGTTCGTTCTCTTGCCACAAATCAAGCCGCTTTAGTTTGTAGCAAATAGCGTGCCATATTACGTACACGTCATATTATTTAGAATCAACAACTTGCTAAAAAAGGACAAAATGTACTGTATACAAGTGTATACAGTATGGGCCGAATCGTCCCACTACACACCCAAGTGCTAGTATACGAGTGACTATATTTAGCATCTTAAACAGTGTTTTTCTGATGTTTCTTTGGAGGCGTAACCCAATCATATGTTCGTCAACGGAAACCATCATCTTTCTGATTTTCAATAACTTCCAGCGTTTCTTCCTCCGCGTCCGGCAGCGGCGCGCCATCCGCATCCTCTTCCGTGAACGCCTGCGCGTCGGCGAAGCGATAGCCTACGTAGGCATCGGTGAGCAGATAGACAGGGTTGGCGGGGTCGTCTTCGATCTTCTTGCGCAACTGGCGGACGAAGGTGCGCAGATACTCGACCTCTTCGCGGCAATCGGCTCCCCACACTTCGGTGAGCAGCCTGGCGTAGGTGACCACGCGGCCGGCGCGGCTCATAAGACAGTGGAGAATGTCGAACTCCTTGCGCGTCAGATGCACCGGCTCGCCGCGCTTGGCGATCTTGCGCTTGACCGGATCGAGACGCAGCTCGCCGATCTCGATGGGCGCGTCTTCAGCGCGGGCTGGAGCACGGACGCGGCGCACCGCGGTGCGGATGCGGGCAATCAGCTCTCTCATGCTGAATGGCTTGGTGACATAATCGTCGGCGCCCAGCTCCAGCGCTTCCACCTTCTCCTCTTCTGCATCGCGCACGGTGAGCATGAGAATAGGCAGCCGGGGCGCGAAGGCGCGAATGCGGCGCAGGGTTTCAATGCCGCCGATGCCGGGCATATTCACGTCGAGCAGAACCACGTCAAAGCCGCCGGAGCGCAGCATCTGCAAAGCCTCTTCGCCGCGCGCGACATCCACGACCTGAAAGCCGAGCTCAATGAGCGGCGGCCTGAGCGCCCGTCGAATGGCCGATTCATCGTCAACTACAAGAATGCGAATAGGTGTTTGCGTCATCAGGAAATCCTCTTTCGCGTTGTGGCCGGTAAGGCCGCATAGAATGTGGTGCCCTCCGTCTCATCACTGGTGACCCAAACCGAGCCGCCATGGAGGAGCGCTACGCGTTTGGCCACCGAAAGGCCGATGCCGGTGCCAGCGGCGCGGCTGGGTCGAGCCGTAGATCTATAGTAGCGGTCAAAGATCCGCTCCCTATCATTGATGGGAATCACCGGCCCAAAACTGCGCACCGAGAAGATAATCTCCGCGCTCGCTTTTTCGGCGCGAATGGTGATGGTGCTGCCGAAGATGGAGTACTTGCATGCGTTGTCGATGTACTGCGTGAGCAGCATGACCATCATCTGACGGTCGCAATCGAGAACCAATCGCTCGTCAGGAATATCGATGGCCACCTTCACGCTGGCCAAACAGTCGCCGAGGCTGGCCACCACCTCTTCAATCAGCGGCCCGATGGCGACCTGGGTGGCGTGAATCTTGACCTCGCCGGC
>Ga0181520_10000450_pt1 | contig 91389 bp, 96 predicted proteins | sample PEATcosm2014_Bin_29_FD_132451 | JGI IMG/M metagenome (GOLD analysis project Ga0181520, IMG submission 132451) | Peatland microbial communities from MTU Mesocosm Facility, Houghton, MI, USA - PEATcosm2014_Bin02_30_metaG | ecosystem: Environmental > Terrestrial > Soil > Wetlands > Peat | place... | reverse complement strand
TCACCGGCGACCGCTTCGTCGACGGCAAACTCCAACGTCAACCGTCTCAGGAGGGCGCTGCCGCATAGCTCATCTCACCGACTTGCTGGAAGGCTTTTCCACAAGTCTTGACAAGAGCTCCGCTTGGCCTCGGCCAGCGTCTTGCCGTAGCAGGCGACCCGCTTGCCGTCGGCGAGCTGGGCCCGGACAACCCAAAGGCCATCTTCGCGCCGGTACCCCTCCCCCTTCCGCCGTTGCCCTTCGGTGACCGCCATGGCCCGGGAGGCAACCACAACTGTGCCTTTCACTGTGCCATTCAAAGGCACAGGCTGGCACGGCCAGGCACAATCTGCCTGCTACAGAAGGGGAATCCCGAGTTCGGCTAGCGGCCGTGGCAGAACTTGTACTTCTTGCCGCTGCCGCACCAGCAGGGCTGGTTGCGGCCGATCCTGCCCGGCGGTGGCCCGCCGGGGCCCCCGGCGGCGGCGCCGTTGGTGCGGCGCGCGCCCTCGGCGGAGCTCTCCACGACGTTGACCATGCGCTGGGCCCCCGGCAGGCGCACCGGGAGGGGCGGGACCGCCCGCGGCGCCGGCGGCGCGGCGGCGGGCAGGGCCGCGGCACCGGCGCGCACCGTGGCGCGGGCCAGGGCGCCGCTCGCGGCGGAGGCGGCGGGCCGCGCCGGCGGAGGGGCGAGGTCCACGTCCGCGTCGCGCCCCGAGCCGGCCTGGTCGGCCCGCGGCGACGGCGCCGCCGTCTCCTCGGCGACCGCCTGCGTCGCGGCGGGCTGCATGAGGGGCTGCATCGCCTCGACGCTGAGGTGGAAGAGGATGCGGACGATCTCGCTCTGGATCTCCGCGGTCAGCTCCTGGAACGAGGTGAAGGCCTGCTGCTTGTACTCGGTGAGCGGGTCCAGCTGGGCGTAGCCGCTCAGGCCGATCCCCTCGCGCATGTGCTCCATCTGGGTCAGGTAGCTGCGCCATCTCTCATCGACGACGCTGAGCATCACCGCCTGCTCGGCGCGGCGCATCAACTCGGCCCCGCGCTTGGCCTCCATCTCCTCGTGAACGGAGATGAGCTCGCCGATGATGGTCTCGGTCACCTCGGCCACGGTGTTGCCCAGCTTGTCGAAGTCGACCTCGTTGACGGTCGGCAGGACCGGCGCGGCGTAATGCCGCACCCGCTCCCAGAGACCCTCCAAGTCCCAGCCCTCGCGGTTGCGCCCCTCGCAGAAGGTGGGCACCTCCTCGCTGACGATGCGCTCGATCATCCCGTACAGGTTGGCCTTGGTGTCGGTGCCCTCGAGGATCTTGCGGCGCTCGGCGTAGATGATCTCGCGCTGCTTGTTCATGACGTCGTCGTACTCGACGACGTTGCGCCGGGCGTCGAAGTTGTGGCCCTCGACGCGGGACTGGGCGCCCTCGATCTGGCGGCTGACCAGCTTCGACTCCAGGGGCACGTCCTCGTCGATGTGCAGCCGGTCCATCAGCCCCTGCATGCGCTCGCCGCCGAAGACGCGCATCAGGTCGTCCTCGAAGGAGAGGAAGAACCTGGTCTCCCCGGGATCGCCCTGCCGTCCCGACCGGCCTCGCAGCTGATTGTCGATGCGGCGGGACTCGTGGCGCTCGGTGCCGACGATGTAGAGGCCGCCCAGGTCGGGGACTCCCTCGCCGAGCACGATGTCGGTGCCGCGGCCGGCCATGTTGGTGGCGATGGTCACCGCCCCCTGCTGGCCGGCCTCGGAGACGATGGTCGCCTCCCTCTCGTGCTGCTTGGCGTTGAGGACGTTGTGGACCACGCCGCGCTTCTCCAGCATCCGGGAGATTCGCTCCGAGCGCTCGATGCTGGTGGTGCCCACCAGCACCGGCTGGCCCGTCTTGTGGCGCTCCACGATGTCGTCCACCACCGCCTTGTACTTGGCGCCCTCGGTCTTGTAGATGAGATCGGGCTCGTCGTTGCGGATCATCGGCATGTTGGTGGGGATGGGGACGACCTCGAGCTTGTAGATCTTGTCGAACTCCTCGGCCTCGGTCAGCGCCGTGCCCGTCATGCCCGCCAGCTTCTGGTAGAGGCGGAAGAAGTTCTGGAAGGTGATCGTCGCCAGGGTGATGTTCTCCTGCTGGACCCGCACCCCCTCCTTGGCCTCGATGGCCTGGTGCAGGCCGTCGCTCCAGCGCCGTCCCGGCATGGTCCGGCCGGTGAACTCGTCGACGATGATCACCTCGTCGTCGCGGACGATGTAGTCGCGGTCCAGCTGATAGTGCACCCAGGCGCGCAGCGCCTGGTTGATCTGGTGGGCCTCGATGGCGTGCTCCAGGTCGTAGATGTTGGGGATGCCGGTCCACTTCTCCATCTTGAAGACGCCCTCGTCGGTGAGCGTCACCGACTTGGTCTTCTCGTCCATGGTGTAGTCGTCCTCGGCGACGAGCCGGGGGATCAGCCTCGCGTATGTGTAGTACTTCTCGGTGGGCTCGTTGGCCTGGCCGCTGATGATCAGAGGCGTCCGCGCCTCGTCGACGAGGATGGAGTCGACCTCGTCGACGATGGCGTAGTGGAGACGCCGCTGGACGCACTGCTCCACCGTCTGCGCCATGTTGTCGCGCAGGTAGTCGAAGCCCAGCTCGTTGTTGGTGGCGTAGGTGATGTCGCAGGCGTAGGACTCGCGGCGGGTGCTCGGCCGCAGGTGCTGCAGCCGAGAGTCGGGATGGCTCTCGTCGAGGTACTCGGGGTCGTAGACGAAGGAGAGGTTCTGGCCGGCGATGACGCCGACGCTCATGCCCAGGAAGTGGTAGAGGGGGGCGTTCCAGCCGGCGTCGCGCCGGGCCAGGTAGTCGTTGACGGTGACCAGGTGGGCGCCGTGCCCGCTGAGGGCGTTGAGGTAGAGGGGCAGCGTCGCCACCAGCGTCTTGCCCTCGCCGGTCCGCATCTCGGCGATCTTGCCCTGGTGGAGCACGATGCCCCCGACCAGCTGGACGTCGAAGGGGCGCATGCCCAGCACCCGACGGGCGGTCTCCCGCACCACGGCGTAGGCCTCGGGCAGGATCTCGTCGAGCTGGCGGGCCTGCTCCTCCTGCCGCTCTTTCTCCTCCAGCCGGGCGGCCTCGCGGTCCACGTCCTCCGCCCCGCCCCCCAGGACGGCGTCGACGTAGGTCTGGCCGTAGCTGATGTCGGGCCCCTCGTAGCCGAGGCGCTCGCGGAACTCCTCGGTCTTGTGGCGGAGCTCGTCGTCGGAGAGGGCCTTGATCTCGTCCTCGAGATCGCCGATCTCCTTGACCAGCCTGGTGTGGCGTCCGATCTCCCGCCGGTGGGGATCGCCGAAGACCTTGTCGAGCAGGGACATGAGGGTTCCATGGTGGGGTGCGGCGTCCCGCCGTCGCCGCCATGGGCCGCGTGCGGGGCGGTCGCTCGGGATCGTACCAGGAGCCCGGCCCAACCAACCGCGGTTCAGATCAGGGAGAGGACCGTCCCCCGGTCGATGCCCAGCCGCTTCAGGGTCCCCACCGGCAGCTCGACACACGCCTTGGCGCCGCCGACGATGGTGGAGACCCGCCAGGGGCGGAGGCCGTGGTAGACGCGGAGGACCCGCCCCTCCCCGTCGACGAAGGCCACGTCGAGGGCGATGTGCATGAAGAACATGTGGATGGAGTTGCACCTCTGCAGGCAGAGGCCCTCCCCCTCGGGCAGCTCCCGGCGGCCCATCAGCCCCTTGAATCGCGCCATGAAGCTGTCGGCGACGGCGCAGCGCTCGGCGACGACGGTGCCGTCGCCCGTCTCCAGGCGGTGGGTGGTCTGGGTCATGCCCGGATGGTAGCCGTGTACGGTTGGACCATGAGCGACATCACCGTCACCGTCCACGTCGACCCGCTGTGCCCCTGGGCATGGCTGACCTCGCGCTGGCTGGTCGAGGTCGAGAGAGTCCGCCCCGTCCACGTCACCACCCGCCTGTTCAGCCTCGCCGAGGTCCATCGCGGCGACGACCTCAGCGAGCCCCACCGGCGCGGTCTCGCCGCCGGCGAGACCGCCATGCGGGTGATGGTGGCGGCGCGCCGGGCCGGCGGCGACGGGGCCCTCGCCCGCCTCTACACGGAACTCGGAGAGGCCCACCACGAGCGCGGCGAGCCCCTCGATTCCGAGGAGGTCCTCCGCCGGGCCGTGGCGGCCACCGGCCTCGACCCCGCCCTGGTCGCGAGCGCGCTGGCCGACCCCACGACGGCGGCCGAGCTGCTCTCCGAGCATGCCGACATCGTCCGGCGCGGCGCCTTCGGCGTCCCCACCCTGGTCCTGGAGGGCCACGCACCGATCTTCGGGCCCTGCCTCGACACGAGGATCGGCGGCGACGACGCCGGCGACCTGTGGGACCGGGTCGCCTGGATGGTCCGGGCCGACCACTTCTTCGAGCTGAAGCGTGAGCGCCCCGCCCCCCAGGTCGGCCGCCAACGGGTGCCCGCCGCGAGCTGACGGCGCGACGGACGCCGAGGGTCCCGCAGAGGGCTAGGCGGGGGCCGCCCGCCCCGCTGCCGCGGCCGGGGCGGTGTGGAAGACCATGCGCACCTCGGTGCCGGCACCGAGGACGCTGCGCACCTCCAGCGAGCCGCCGAGGTTCTCCACCCGCTCGCGCATGCTGATCAGCCCCAGGCTCTGGGTGCGGCCCAGGCGGGCCTCGGTGCCGCTCACGTCGAAGCCCTCCCCGTTGTCGGAGACGACCCCCTGGAGACGGTTGTGGCCGAAACCCAGCACCACCTCCACCTCCTTGGCCTGGCCGTGCCGCCAGGCGTTGTCCACCGACTCGGCGACGACCCGGAACGCCGCCAGGGCGACGGCCGGGGGGAGCTTCCGCTCCTCGCCGATGACCTCGACGCGGACGGCCACGGTGCCGGCGAGGTCCTCCGCGACCCGCCGCACGGACTTGACCAGGCCATCGTCGGCCAGGCCGATGGGGCAGATCCGGAAGAGCAGACGCTGCATGAGGTCGAGGGCCGTCTCGGTCGCCTCGCGGCAGCGTGTGATCCGCTCGGCCACCGTCACCGCCGGGTCCCGGCCGACCCGCCGGCCGATCAGCTCGACGGCCAGGGCCACGTCGGCCAGCTCCTCCATGGGCCCGGTGAGGAACTGCTGGGCGATCGCCTCGTGGTCCTGGACGACGAGCTGCAGCAGCTGCCGCTCGGCGCGGCGGCAGATGACCCGCGGATCGTCGGCGGTCACGGCGCGGATGGCGTGGTCACGCCCCAGCTCGGCGGTCATCTGGCGGATCTGCTCGATGTGGGCCAGCTCCTCGTGCAGCCCGGCACGGCGGGCCTCCATGCCCTCCATCTGGGTCTCGATGCTGCGCAGGCGGCCGTACAGATCGCTGCTCTCCTGGAAGGCGGAAACCATGACGTGGCCGCGCACGGCGGCCCGGTGGTCGAGGACCTGGATGCGAAGCTCCTCCGCCCGGGCCACGGCCAGGCGCAGGCGGTGGCGCTGCGCGGCCGCCTCCCCCGCCGCCGCCTCCAACCGGGCGAGCTGGTCGGCGATCTCCCGGGCGCGCGATTCCGCGCCGAGGCTCAGGCCGGCGAGTGGGGACACCCCGGCTCCCGTGCCGTTGTCGCTCCCGGGCGACCGCGTCCGCGCGTTCGCATCAGAGGACGTGACCACTGCAATCGAGAGACTATCAGCCGTGGACGGGTCGCGTCAGGGGGGTCCCGCGCCGGGTGAGCGGTGGCGCGCCCTGACCTGGGGCGGGGCGCGGGGTCAGTCCCGCCGGCGCAGCCGGAGGCGGATCAGGTCGTTGAACGTGGCCGCCGAGTCCCGCAGGGGGCTCACCCGCGATTCGTCGGCATGGCGCCAGTGGACGCCGACCTCGGCGATGCGCCAGCCCCGCCGCCTCGCGCGGAGCAGGACCTCGGCGTCGAAGCCGAAGCGCAGGGTCTGGAGCGGCTCGAAGCAGGCCTGCGCCGCCTCGGCGGTGAAGAGCTTGAAACCGCACTGGGTGTCGTGGAGGCCGGGCAGCGCCAGGAGCCGGAGCAGCCGGTTGTAGCTGCGCCCCATGAACTCCCGCCGCCAGGGCTGGTGCACCTCGATGACGGCGCCGGGAACCGCCCTCGACCCGATGGCGACGGCCGTCTCCCCGTGGATGGCCTCGCGCAGCCGCGGCAGCTGGTCGATGGGCGTGCTCATGTCGGCGTCGGTGAAGAGGCGGAGATCGCCCTGGGCGGCGAGCATGCCCGCCCGCACCGCCGCCCCCTTGCCGGTGTTGCGCCCCAGGCGGACCAGCCGCAGCTGCGGCCACAGCCCGGCCCTCGCCGTGACCAGGCGGGCGGTCCCGTCCACCGATCCGTCGTCGGCGACGATCACCTCGTACGCCTCGTCCCGGGCGTCGAGGTAGGCGCGCAGCGAGTCCAGCGTCTCGGGGAGACGCCGGGCCTCGTTGAAGGCGGGGACGACGACGCTCAGCACTCCAGGTCCTCGGTGACGGGATGTCGGGGCGACAGTCTGACAGGCGGCCGTCCGCCCGAGGACGGCACCCGGCTCACCGCCGGGCCTGGCGGTGCACGGCGACCACGAAGCGGGGGATGGCGAGCTGGCGGCGCAGCCGCCGGGGCTCGCGGCCGAGGCGCCAGAGCCACTCCAGGCCCACCCGCCGCAGACCCGGCGGTGCCCGCCGGATGCGGCCGCCCAGCTCGCGGAAGTCGAAGCTCCCGCCCTCGCCGATGAGCACGCCGTGCTCGAGGCGACCGGCCAGGCGGGCCATCAGCCGCTCCTGCAGCGGGAAGCCGAGGCCGACCAGGATGACGTCGGGGGCGGCGCGCCGCAGTCCATCGACGAGAACCGCCTCGCTCCCGCCGTCGATCCGCCCCGGGGCGGTGCCCACCAGCCTCAGGCCGGGGAGGAGCCCCTCCAGGTGCTGCGCCGTGGTCGCGATGGGGTTGGCCTTGGGGGAGCCGATGAGGAAGACCCGCAGCCCCCGCTCCCGGCACTCCTCGAGGAGCGAGAGGGTGAAGGTGACCCCCGCCGTCCGCTCCGGGACCACCGCCGCCACCGACCCGGGCCGGAGCACGATGCCGGCGAGGCTGCGGACGAGGTCGACGGTGCGGTGGTGGGGCAGCCGGTCGTAGGCGGCGGCCCACTGGACGGCGACGCCGTCGGCGAGGCTCAGCCAGGCCCCCTCGAAGATCTCCCCCAGGCCGGCGCCGGCACGGGACCCGAAGAACTCGACGTACGGCTTGAGGACGTAGACGGGGCGGCTCCCCGGCTCGGCGGCCCGCTGTGCGATCCGCTCCACGGCGTCGCCCATGGTCAGCGGGTCGATGGGGACGCCGAGGACCCGGACCCTCACCGCCGCGACGGGTGCGGGGCGTCGGCCACCGGCACCTCCAGGCGCGCGACGTGGGCGGCGTGGGCCCGGTCGACGAAGGCGAGCAGCCCCTCCCGGAAGCGTGGGGCGGCGAAGCGCTCGGCGGCGGCCACCAGCTCCTGGGGGCGGATGTCGAGCCCCGCCAGCCGCTCCAGCGCGGCGCGGAGAGCCGCCACCGACTGCTCCTCGAAGAAGACGCCGGTGCGATCGCCGGCGATGATCTCGGTCAGCCCGCCGCGGGCGTAGGCGACGACCGGGGTGCCGCAGGCGAGGGCCTCCACCGCGGCGATGCCGAAGTCCTCCTCGCTGGGGAAGATCAGGGCCTTGGCGGTTGCCAGCAGGTCCGCCCTGGTCCGGTCGTCGACGTGGCCGGCGAAGCGGATGCCGGGCCCGGCGAGACCCTCCAGCCGGCGCCGGTCCGGGCCGTCGCCGATGACGACGAGCGGCTCCCCGGAGGCGGTGAAGGCGCGCACCGCGAGGTCGACCCGCTTGTACTCCGTCAGGGTGCAGAGGGTGACGCAGTGCCGGCCCCGGAGCCCCGGCGCGGCGGGACGCAGCCCGGCCACGTCGACCGGGGGATGGAGCACGGTGACCTCCCCGGCCCGGTAGTACTTGCGGATCCGGGCCGCCGTCGTCTGCGAGTTGGCCAGCCAGGCGTCGACGCGCCGGGCCCCGGCCAGGTCCCAGAGGCGGGCCCGCGACACCATCCGGGTCACCGCCAGGCGCTTGAGCGGGCCCGCCCCCATCTCCTCGACATAGCGGGGCCAGTAGTCCCAGGCGAACCGCATCGGCGAGTGGCAGTAGCAGACGTGGAGCGTCCGCGCCGGCGTCAGGACGTTCTTGACGAAGGCCACCGAGCTGGAGATGACGATGTCGTAGGCGGAGAAGTCCCACGACTCGACGGCGCTGGGGATGAGGGGAAGCAGGTAGCGCGGCCGGGAGCGCAGCGGATGGGGCAGCCGCTGCAGCCAGGAGGGGCGAACGCGGTCGGGATCGAGACGGCCGCGGTACTTCTCCGGGTCGAAGAGCAGGGTGTGGATGGGGGCGTCGGGGTAGAGCTGGGCCAGCTCCAGCAGGACGCGCTCCCCGCCGCCGACGGGCCGGTCCAGCCAGTCGTGGACGAGGGCGACGCGCGGCGTCACCGCCGGGGTCTCCTCAGCGTGGCCGCCCTTCGGGAGGCCGCGGCGACGCGTCGAGAGTGGCGCTGCACCGGTCATCGACTGTGATGATGCCCCACGCGGTGGGATTCCGGGGGATCAGCGCTTGGTGTACTGGGGCGCCTTGCGAGCCCGCTTCAGGCCCGGCTTCTTGCGCTCCTTCTCCCGTGGGTCGCGGGTCACCAGGCCCGCCGCCTTGAGCACACCGCGCAGTTCCGGATCGGCGACCATCAGCGCCCGGGCGATGCCGTGGCAGACGGCGCCCGCCTGGCCGGCGACGCCGCCTCCCGCCACCTTGATGGTGCCCGCGTAGCGTTCCACCGTGTCGGTGATGCGGAGCGGCTGGGTGACCACGGTCTCCAGGTCGCGGCGGCCGAAGTACTCGCTCGGCGGGTGCCCGTTGATGAGGAGGACGCCGTCGCCGTGGGTCAGGCGCACGCGGGCCACCGCGGACTTGCGCCGCCCGGTGGCGTAGTAGTAGTGCTCGTCAGCTGCTGGCAACGATGATCTCCCCGAGTGGTCCGAAGGTGACGGGGCGAGGCAGCTGCGCCTCGTGCTTGTGCTCGGCCCCAGGATAGACCCGGAGCCGCTTGAGCATGTCGGCGCCCAGGGTGTTGTGCTGCAGCATGCCCTTCACGGCATGGCGGACGGGGAAGGTGGGGTCGCGGGCGATGGCCTGCTCGAAGGTCCGCAGGCGGCGCCCCCCCGGGTATCCGGAGTACCGGTCGTACTCCTTGAGGCGGCGCTTGCCGCCGGTGACCACGATGTCGGCGGCGTTGATGACGATGACGTGGTCACCGGTGTTCTGGTGCGGGGTGTACTGGGGGCGGTGCTTGCCGCGCAGCACGCGGGCGACGTTGACGGCGAGCCGTCCCAGCGTCTGGCCCCTCGCGTCCACGATGTACCACTCCGAGGTGACCTCTCCGGCCTTGGCCATGTAGGTGGTCTGGGTCATCCCTCCGCCTCCCCCCGGGACGGCGCCGGGGCGTCCGGCGATCCGGCGTCGGCGTAGGTGACGCTCCATTGATGCAGCCCGCGCGCCGGGGCCACGGTGGCCCGCGCCGGGCGCGTCAGCGAGACGTCGAGAGAGCCGGCCAGCTCGGCACTGGTGAGCCGGCCCGTGCCGAGCGCCACCAGCGCCCCGGCGATGCCGCGCATCATGCCGCGGAGGAAGGCGTCGGCACCGACCTCGATGACCACGGCCGAGAAGCCCTCGCCGCCGCCCAGACCGGAGACCCGGCGCACGCTGATGTCGGCGATGGTGCGCACCGTGGTGCCTCCCGGCCGGGGGCTGCTGCCGAAGGCGGCGAAGTCGTGGCGCCCGCGGAAGATCTCGGCGCCGCGGCGCATGGCCGCAAGGTCGAGATCGCCCGAGACCTCCCAGGCGAAGCGGCGGGCCACCGGCACCCGTCGCGGCACCACCAGGTAGCGGTAGGTGCGGCGGACGGCGTCGTGGCGGGCGTGGAACCCGGCGGGTGCCGCCGTGGCGGCGCTCACCGTGACGTCCCGGGGAAGCACGGCGTTGAGGGCAAGGCGGAGCCGGTCCGCGGGCCACTCCCGCGGGAGGCTGACGCCGACCGCCTGACCGTGGGCGTGGGCGCCGGCGTCGATGCGCCCGGCGGCGGTCAGCTCCACGTCGTCCTGGACGACGCGGCGCAGGGCCGCCCGCAGCTCGCCCTCGGCGGTGCGCAGCGCGGGCTGCCGCTGCCAGCCGTGGAATTCGCTGCCGTCGTACTCGACGGTGAGGCGGTATGTGCCCACGCTCAGCCCTCGGCCCCCACCATCTCGATGATCGCCATCGGCGCCGCGTCGCCCATGCGGGGACCCAGCTTGATGATGCGGGTGTAGCCGCCGGGGCGCGCGGTGGCGACGGTGAAGTAGCGCTCCCGGTAGGTGGTGAACAGCTTGTTGCTCACCTCGCGATCGGTCAGCCAGATGGCGATCTTGCGGCGCGAGGCGACGTCGTTGCCCTGCGACCAGGTCACCACCCGCTCCGCCCAGCGTCGCAGCTCCTTGGCCTTGGCCTCGGTGGTGGTGATGCGCCCGTGGCGCAGCAGCTCGGTGATCTGGTTGCGCGTCAGCGCCTGGCGGTGGTCGGCGGTGCGACCGAACTTCCGGCCGGCCTTGCGATGACGCATGGTCCCGTCTCCCTCCGGCTATCGGCCCGAGGGCTGGAACAGCGTCTCCAGCTCCTCCGGGGTGACGAAGCCGCGTTCGACCAGCTTCTCGCGGATCTCGTCCAGCGACTTCTGGCCGAAGTTGCGCAGGGTGAGCAGCTCCTCCTGGCGCATGGCGACGAGGTGGCCGATCCGGGTCACGTCGTTGGCCTTGAGGCAGTTGAGGGCGCGCACGGAGAGCTCGAGATCCTCGATGGGCACGTCGGCGAGACGGCTCGGCAGGTCGTTGCCGCGCTGCTGGCGCACCGCGGGGGCGGCCAGGTTGTCGCCGAAGCGGACGAAGAGGTCGAGGTGCTGGGTGAACAGCGCCGCCGCCTGGCTCACCGCCTCGACGGGCTGCAGGGTGCCGTCGGTCCAGACCTCGACGATGAGCTTGTCCCACTCGGTCTCCTGGCCGACCCTGGTCTTCTCCACCGCGAAGTTCGCCTTGCGCACCGGGGTGAAGATGGAGTCGATGGGGATGACCCCGATGGGCTGGCCTTCCTTCTTGTTCCTCTCGGCGGTGACGTAGCCCTTGCCGCACTCCACCATCAGGTCCATGCGCAGCTGCGCCTTGGGGCCGTCGAGGGTGCAGAGGTAGAGGTCGGGGTTCTTGACCTCGACGTCGCTGGGGCACTCGATGTCGCCGGCGGTGATCGCCCGCGCGCCGCGGACGTCGAGGGTGCAGCGCACCGGGGTGGCGCTGTGCGAGACGACGTTCACCCCCTTGAGGTTGAGGATGATCTCGGTGACATCCTCCTTGACGTGGGGGATGACGCTGAACTCGTGGCTGACACCGTCGATGGCGACCGAGGTGATGGCGGCGCCGGGGAGCGAGGAGAGGAGGATCCGGCGCAGCGAGTTGCCGAGCGTCGTGCCGAAGCCCGGCTCGAGCGGTTCCACCTCGAACTTCCCATAGGTGGCGGTGCTCTCGAGCTCGTGGACGGCGGGGACAGCGATCGTGGTTTCGGTCATCAGTGCGAAGGGAGCCTCACAGGTGCGCTGCGGCGCGTCCGGCGCAGCGGGATGGCGGGTGTCGCGCCGGTGCCGTCGCACCGCCGCGGGGAGGGGTCGGAGAGGAGGCGCCGCATCATCGGCTGTAGTACTCGACGATGAGCTGCTCGTCGATCATCTGCTCCATCTCCGGCCGCTCGGGGAGCCGCAGCACGGTGCCGCGCAGCGCCTCCGTGTCGACGGCGAGCCACTCGGGGACGGCGCGGTTGACGACCAGCGACTGGGCGTTCTCGATGGGGTTGAGCTTGCGGCTGCGCTCGCGCACCGCGACCACGTCGCCGGGGCGGATCTGCGCACTGGGGATGCTCAGCACCCGTCCGTTGACGGTGTAGTGGCGGTGGTTGACGAGCTGGCGGGCCTCCCGGCGGGAGGCCGCGAATCCGAGGCGGTAGACGACGTTGTCGAGGCGCCGCTCCAGCTGCTGGAGGAGCACCGTGCCGGTGACGCCGGCGGCGCTGTCGGCGCGCTCGAAGTAGCGGCGGAACTGCGTCTCCATGACCCCGTAGGTCCGGCGGGCCCGCTGCTTGGCACGCAGCTGGATGCCGTAGTCGCTGACCTTGCGCCGCCGGGCCAGGCCGTGCTGGCCGGGGAGCAGGGCGTTGCGCTTGTCGAAGGTGCAGTTGGAGACGCACTTGGCGCCCTTGAGGAAGAGCTTGACGCCCTCCCTCCGGCAGAGGCGGCAGACCGGACCAGCCTGATTGGCCATCTCGCTGTCTCCTCCCTACACCCGGCGCCGCTTGGGGGGGCGGCAGCCGTTGTGCGGGATGGGCGTCACGTCGGTGATGGCGCTGACCTCGAGCCCCGACGCCTGGAGGCTGCGGATGGCCGCCTCCCGTCCGGCGCCCGGGCCCCGGACGTAGATCTCGACGCTCTTCAGCCCGTGCTCCATGGCGCGCCGCGCCGCCGCCTCGGCGGTGACCTGCGCCGCGTAGGGGGTGGACTTGCGCGAGCCCTTGAAGCCCTGCGCCCCGGCGGAGCCCCAGGCGATGACGTTCCCCTGCGGGTCGGTGAGGCTGACGATGGTGTTGTTGAAGGTCGCCAGCACGTGGGCGTGGCCGATGGCGATGTTCTTGCGCTCGCGGCGGCGGGTGCGGACGACCTTCTTCTTCTTGGCCACTACTTCTTCGCCTTGCGCCGGACGCCGACGGTCTTCTTGGGACCCCGCCGGGTGCGGGCGTTGGTGCGGGTGCGCTGGCCGCGGACGGGGAGCCCGCGGCGGTGGCGCAGGCCGCGATAGGTCCCGATCTCCATCAGGCGCTTGATGTTCAGGGCGATCTGGCGGCGGAGGTCGCCCTCCACCTTGCCCTGGAGCTGTTTGGCGATGACGTCGCGCAGCCGGCCCACCTGGGCGTCGGAGAGGTCCCGGGTGCGGATGTCGGGGGAGACCTGGGCGAGGCTGAGCAGGCGCTTCGCGGTGGAGGGCCCGATCCCGTAGATGTAGGTGAGGGCCACCTCGATGCGCTTCTCGCGGGGGACGTCGACGCCGGCGATCCTTGCCACTCTCTGCCCCTATCCCTGCCGCTGCTTGTGCTTGGGGTTGTCGCAGATCACCCGCACCGCGCCGCGGCGCTTGATGACCTTGCAGTGCTCGCACATGCGCTTCACCGATGCCCGCACCTTCATGCGGCCACCGGGCCCCGGGTCAGGTCGCCGCGCGACCCGGCCGGTGTGGAGCTCCCCTGGAGGCTGACGCCTCGATTCTGGTTCTTCTTCATCTCTTCTGACTGCTGATCGCCGCCGGCCCCCGCCGGTCAGGCAAGACGCTGGATGATCCGCCCCCGACCCGGGTCGGCGGCGGAGAGTTCGACCTGGACCCGGTCACCGGGCAGGATCCGGACCGCCTGGAGGCGGGCCTTCCCGGCCGGGTGGCAGAGCACCTTGTGACCGTTCGCCAGCTCCACCCGGTAGAGCGCGTCGGGCAGAGGCTCGATTACCCGCCCCACGAGCGGCTCGCCAGTCCCTGTCATCGGGCACGCCGAATCGGGCTGCCGAGCAGCCACGGCCGCAGAGTATACCAGCCCGCCCCCCATCTCATGCCCCGCCTCCGCCGGAAGCCGCCACCACAGGGCGGGGGGTGAGGATCTCGGGGCCCGTCTCGGTGATGGCCACGGTGTGCTCGAAGTAGCAGGAGAGGCGGCCGTCGGCGGTGACCACGGTCCAGTGGTCGTCCAGCACCCGGGTGTCGGCGACGCCGGCGTTGACCATGGGCTCGATGGCCAGGACCAGGCCGGGGCGGAGCAGGTTGCCGCTGCCCGGAGTGCCGTAGTTGGGCACTTGGGGGGCCTCGTGCATGTCCCGGCCGATGCCGTGGCCGACGTACTGGCGGACCACCGAGAACCCGGCCGCCTCGACCGGCACCTGGACGGCGCGGCCGATGTCGCCGATGTGGGCGCCGGGACGGGCCGCCTCGATGCCGCGACGCAGCGCCTCCTCGGTCACCTCCAGGAGCCGGGTCACCTCGGGGCTGGGCACGCCGGCGCACACGGAGAGCCCGGAATCGGCCCACCAGCCCTCGAGGATGAGGCCGCAGTCGAGCGACACCAGGTCACCGTCCTGGATGACCCTCAGCCCCGGGATGCCGTGGACCACCTCCTCGTTGATGGAGACGCACAGCGAGTTGGGGAAGCCGTCGTAGCCGAGGAAGCCGGGGATGCAGTGGTGGTCGCGGATGAAGGTCTCCGCCTCGCGGTCGAGGTCCAGGGGGCGGAGGCCCGGCCGGGTGATCTCGGCGAGGTGGGACAGGCAGGCACCGAGAATGGCCCCGGCCCGGCGCATCGTCTCGATCTCCTCCGGCTTCTTGCGCCGGAAGCTGTCGACCCTCACGCGGGGCTCCCGCCGGGCTCGAGGACGGCGAGGATCTGGGCGGTGACCGTGTCGATGGGCGGGGCGCCGTCGATCCACTCCATCCGGGTGCCCCGCGCCTTGTAGTGGTCGACGACGGGGGCGGTCTCCCTCTGGTAGACCTTCATCCGCTCCACCAGCGCCTCGGCGGTGTCGTCGGTGCGGCCGTCGATGGCCGCACGGCGCAGGATCCGCTCCTTGATGAGCTCCGGGTCCACGTCCAGGTAGAGGACGACGCCGACGTCGCGGCCGTTGCGCCGCAGCATGAGGTCCAGGGCCTCGGCCTGGGGGACAGTGCGGGGGAAGCCGTCGAGGATCACTCCCGCAGCCGCGTCCGGTTCGGCGAGCCGGCCCTCGATCATGCGCACCATGAGGTCGTCGGGCACCAGGGCCCCGCTCGCCATGATCGGCTGGGCCTCACGCCCCAGCGCCGAATCCCTAGCCACCTCGGCGCGCAGGATGGCCCCGGTCGAGACGTGGGGCGTGCCGAGGACCTCGGCGATCCGCTGCGCCTGGGTCCCCTTGCCGCTGCCGGGAGGGCCGAAGAGGACGACGATCACTTGATGAACCCGCGGTACTGGCGCATGAGAAGCTGGGTCTCGATCTGTTTCATGGTGTCCAGGCCGACGCCGACGACGATGAGGATGGCCGTGCCTCCCAGGTAGAGGCTGGTGGTCGAGACGCCGGTGAAGACGCTGGTGATGATGGGCAGGATGACCGTGACGGTGGCCAGGAAGATGGCGCCCGCTAAGGTGATGCGACCCATGACCCTCCCGAGATACTCGGCGGTCTGCCGTCCTGGTCGGATGCCGGGGATGAAGGTGGACGACTTCTTCAGGTTGTCGGCGGCGTCGTTGGGATCGAAGATGACCGCCGTGTAGAAGTACGTGAAACCGAGGATGAGCATGAAGTAGATGCCGTTGTAGAGGATGTCGAGGAGGATGGTGCCGCCGTTGGGCGACCAGTTGATGCGCAGCCAGCCGGCCACGCCGCCGACCCACCCGGTGGCGTTGGTGAAGAGGTTGGCGAAGATGGTGGGGAAGGTCATGATCGAGATGCCGAAGATGATCGGGATGACGCCCGCGGCGTTGACGCGCAGGGGCAGGAAGTTGCGCCGGCCGCCCGCCGACGCCATCCCCGTGCGCGGGTTGATGACCCGCTGCGCCGACTGCACCGGCACCTTGCGCTGTGCCTGCTGGACCTCGATGATGCCGGCGGTGGCGATGAGCGCCACCAGGGCCATGCCGCCCAGCCGGATGACGTTGGCACCGCCGGTCTGGCCGTAGCTGAGAACCGCACCCGGCAGGCGGGCGATGATGCCCGTGAAGATGATGAGCGACACGCCGTTGCCGACGCCGTACTCGGTGATCAGCTCGCCGAGCCACATGGCGATGACGCAGCCGGCGGTCAGGGTGATGATGATGCCCAGCGTCTCCGTCGGCGTCGGGTTGGTGATGATGGCGACGCCGTTGGTGACCGCCGGGTTGGTGAACAGGGCCATGTAGCCGTACGCCTGGATGGCGGCCAGCGGGATGGTCAGCCAGCGGGTGTAGCGGGTGATCCGCTTGCGCCCCAGCTCACCCTCCTTGGAGAGCTCCTTGAGCCGGACGGAGACCACCGTCATCAGCTGCATGATGATGGTGGCGTTGATGAAGGGGTTCAGGCCCAGGCCGACGATGGAGAACTGGGAGAGGCCGCTGCCGCTGAACAGGTTGAGGAGGCCAAGCAGCGAATTGTTGCCGAACAGCTCGCCGAGCGCCGTCGCGTTGGCGCCGGGGATGGAGATGGCGGCCAGGACCCGGTAGGCGAGCAGCAGCCCGAGGGTGAAGAGGAGCTTCTTGCGGAGCTCCGGGATGCGGATCGCCTGGGACAGGGCCTGGAGTAGGTTCACTCCCCGCTCTCCGCCTCCCCTCCTGCGGCCACCTTGACGTCGAGGATGTCGACGTGCCCCCCGGCGGCCTCGACGGCGCGGCGGGCGGCGGCAGAGGCCTGGAAGACGCGAACGGTGAGGGCGACACGGAGCCTGCCCGCGGCGAGCAGCTTGACGCGGGCGCCGGGGTCGCCGACCAGCCCGTGCTCGTGGAGCGCGGCGCCGTCCACGATGGACCCGGCGGGGAAGCGGTTGAGCTTGCTGAGGTTGACGATGGTCGCCTCGACCCGGGAGTGGTTGACGAAGCCGCGCAGCTTCGGCAGCCGCATGGTCAGCCGCATCTGGCCGCCCTCGAAGCCGCGCGGGGTCTTCGCCCCCTGGCGGGCGCCGGCGCCCTTGGTGCCCCGGCCCGAGGTCTTGCCCTGGCCCGCGGAGATGCCGCGACCAACGCGGGTGCGGCTCTTCCGGCTGCCCGCCGGGCTCCGCAGCTCATGCAGTTTCATGGTTCTCCCCGGCGGCGAGCCTGGCCATTCCCGCCGTGCTATCCGCGGCGACGCCGTCGACGCTGACCAGATGGCGCACCTTCTGGACCATGCCGCGCAGCGCCGGCGTGTCCTCGTGCTCCACGGTGTGGTTGAGGCGCTTCAACCCCAGGGCGGCGATGGTTGCCTTCTGGTCGGCCGCGTAGCCGATGGCGCTCTTGCGGTAGGTGACGCGCAGGCTGCTCATTCGGACGCCGCCGGCGGGCTCGCCTGCTGCACCTCGCCCAGCATCTGGGCGGCGCGCTTGCGGCCCACGATCTCGTCGGGCCGCTTGCCGCGCAGCGCCGCCACGTCGCTGAGCGTGCGCATGCTGGCCAGGGCCGCGACGGTGGCGCGGACGACGTTGATCGGGTTGTTGCTGCCCAGCGACTTGGTGAGGATGTCGTGGATGCCCGCGGCCTCCACCACCGCCCGCATCGCCCCACCGGAGATGACGCCGGTGCCGGGCACGGCCGGCCGCAGCAGCACCTTGGCGGCGCCGAACTTGTAGCGGAGGTCGTGGGGGATGGTGCGACCCACCAGGGGCACCGTGATCATGTGCTTCTTGGCGTCCTCGACACCCTTGCGGATGGCGTCCGGCACCTCGCCCGCCTTGCCCAGCCCGGCACCCACCCGGCCCTGGCCGTCACCGACCACGACGAGGGCGCTGAACGAGAAGCGGCGACCGCCCTTGACCACCTTGGCCACCCGGTTCAGCGAGACGATCTTCTCGGTCAGTTCGCTGCCGCGATCGCCTCGCGCGTCGTCGCGGCGCTCCATGCGCATCGCCATCCTAGAGCTCCAATCCTGCCTGGCGGGCGGCCTGTGCCAGCGCGGCGATCCGGCCGTGGTAGAGATAGCCGCCGCGGTCGAAGACGACCTTTGAGACGCCCAGGGCCAGGGCGCGGGTCGCCACCACCTCCCCCACCACCTGCGCGGCGGCCGAGGAGCTCCGGCTCCCGGTGATCTTCCCCGCCACCTCGGACTCGACCGTCGAGGCGGCCACCAGCGTGGTCCCCAGCGTGTCGTCGATGACCTGGGCGCTGATGTGGCGGAGGCTGCGATGGACGCAGAGGCGCGGACGGGCCGCGGTGCCGCTGACGTGGCGGCGGACCCGCCGGTGCCGGCGCACCCGTGCCGTCTGCCGATCGTGCTTGGTGTACATCTCTCTGCCCCTGCCTACTTGCCCTTGCCGGCCTTGCCCGACTTGCCCGCCTTGCGCCGCAGCTTCTCGCCCCGGTAGAGGATGCCCTTGCCCTTGTACGGCTCGGGCTTGCGGAAGGAGCGGATCTTGGCGGCCACCTGGCCGATGATCTCCTTGTCGGCGCCCCGCACGACGATCTGGGTGGGCACCGGGACGTCGATGGTGATGCCCTCCGGGGGCGTGTAGCGGATGGGGTGCGAGTACCCCAGGGTCAGCAGCAGGTCGCCCCCCTGCTTGGCGGCGCGGAAGCCCACGCCGACCAGGTCGAGGTTGCGGGTGAAGCCGGTGCTGACACCCTCCACCATGTTGGCGACCAGGGTCCGGGTCAGCCCGTGGAGGGAGCGGTGGACGGTGCTGTCGCTGGGACGCTGGACGTCGACCACGCCCTCACCCACGACCACGGTCATGGCGGGCGGGATGAGGCGTTCCAGGGTGCCGCGGGCACCCGTCACCGACACGTGGGCCCCGGTGGCCTTCACCTGGACGCCGGCGGGGACGGGGATGGGACGGCGGCCTATGCGCGACATGAGCCGGTCACCACACGAAGGCCACGACTTCGCCGCCGAGGCCCTCCCGCTGCGCCCGCTGGCCGGTCATCAGGCCGTGGCTCGTCGAGATGACGGCGACGCCCAGACCACCCAGGACGCGGGGGATGTCCGACTTGCGCGCGTAGACGCGCAGGCCGGGACGGCTGATCCGGCGCAGCCCGGTGAGGGGACGGCCCCGGGGGCTGCGCGGCTTGAAGGTGATGTCGAGGAGCTCCTGGGGCTTGTCGCCGGTGATGCTGTAGCCGGCGATGAAGCCCTCCTCCTGGAGCACGCGGGCGATCTCCGTCTTCATCCGGCTCGCCGGGATGCTCACGGTGCGGTGATTGGCACTGCTGGCGTTGCGGATCCGGGTCAGCATGTCGGCAATGGGATCGCTGATCATGGCCTCACCACGAGCTCTTCTTCACGCCCGGGATCTGGCCGACGCTGGCCAGCCCACGGAAGCAGATGCGGCACATGCCGAACTTGCGCATGTAGGCGCGGGGACGGCCGCAGAGGGCGCAGCGATGGCGCTGCTGCGTCGAGAACCGCGGCGCTCTCAGCGACTTGGCGATCAGGGATTTCTTGGCCACGCTGCACCTCTCCGTGCCGTATCGGCGGTTGCCGACGCGCGCGGTGTGACGTTGCTCGGCGATCCAGCGCCCGGCTGGGTCATTGCTCTCATGTCTTGCGGAAGGGCATGCCGAAGTGGGTGAGCAGCGCCCGACCCTCCTCGTCGTTCTTGGCGGTGGTGACGATGCACACCTCGAGGCCGCGCAGCTTGTCGATCTTGTCGAAGTCGATCTCCGGGAAGATCAGCTGCTCCTTCAGCCCCAGGGTGAAGTTGCCGTGACCGTCGAAGGCCTTGGGTTCGACGCCGCGGAAGTCGCGGAGCCGGGGCAGGGCCACGTTGATGAGCTTGTCCAGGAAGTACCACATGCGCTCGCTGCGCAGCGTCACCTTGATGCCGATCGGCATCCCCTCCCTGAGCTTGAAGGCGGCCACCGACTTGCGGGCCCGGATGACGATGGGGGCCTGGCCGGTGATGGTCTTGATGTCGGCGACGGCGGCGTCGATGGCACGGGCGTTCTGGATCGCCTCGCCCAGCCCGACGTTGACGACGATCTTCTCCAGCCGGGGGACCTGCATGGCGTTGGTGTAGCGGAACTCGCGGACCAGTTCGGGGGCGACCCGATCCTGGTAGAGGCGGCGCAGCCGCGGCATCTCGGCGCTGCTGGTGGCGGTGGCCATCAGGAGTTCACCCTCTCGTAGCGCTCGCCGCACTTCTGGCAGATGAGCACCCGGGCGCCGTCCTCGGCGACCTCGTGGCGGATGCGCGTGATGCGGTCGCAGCGGGTGCAGACGAGCTGGACGTTGGCGTAGGCGATGGGGCCGTTGAAGTCGACGATGCCGCCCTGCATGTTCCCGGCCACGCCCGCCTTGGTGTGGCGCTTCATGAGGTTGACGCCGCGCACGACGATGCGCTGGTCGGCGATCAGCACCCGCTCGACGACGCCGCGCTTGCCGCGGTCCTTGCCGGCGAGGACCTGCACCGTGTCGCCGGCGCGGATGTCCAGGGCGCGAACCCTGCCTCCGTCCCAGCCCTGGCGGCGCAGGGTGATCTTGAGCCGCCGGGCGTGCTTGGCCAGGCGCTTGGCGACCGGACTCATCGTGCTCATCTCACCGCACTCCGCAACCCGTGGCCGCTGCCGCGGCGCACCTCATCACCCGTCTCACTCAGAGGACCTCCGGGGCGAGGGAGACGATCTTCATGAAGTTCCGCTCGCGCAGCTCCCGCGCCACCGGCCCGAAGATGCGGGTGCCCCGGGGGTTGTTCTGCGGGGTGATCAGCACGGCGGCGTTCTCGTCGAAGCGCACCTGACTGCCGTCGGGGCGATGGAAGGGCTGGACGGTGCGGACGATGACCGCCCGGACCACGTCCCCCTTCTTCACCTGGGCGTTGGGCTGAGCCACCTTGACGGTCCCGATGATGATGTCGCCGACCGAGCCGTACTTGCGCTGGCTGCCGCCGAGCACGCGGATGCAGAGCAGCTCGCGCGCACCGCTGTTGTCGGCCACCCTGAGGACCGTCTCCTGCTGGATCACGTCACTTCGCCTTCTCGATGATCTCGGACACGCGCCAGTGCTTCTCCTTGGAGATCGGCCGCGTCTCGGTGATGCGGACCCGGTCGCCCACGGCGCAGAGGCCCTCCTCGTCGTGGACCTTGAGGCGCCGCCGGTGGGTCACGACCTTCTTGTACAGCGAGTGGGGTTTGCGCTCCTGGACGAGGACGACGACGGTCTTCTCCATGCGGTCGCTGACCACGACGCCGTCACGGACCTTGCGCCGCGTGCGCGGCTCGATCGGCTGCTCACTCATCCTCGTCAACCTCGTCTGCGCCGACCTCGTCAGCGCCGTCCTCGCCCGCCTCGGCGGGGCCCTCGGGCTCCTCCGCGACGGCATCCTCGGGCCCGCCGTCGCCGTCCGCCGGCGTCTCCGCCTCCACCTCGGCGATGGCCTCCGCCGCGGGACGCCGCGCGCGCCGCCGCTTGGGCGCGGGCTCGGGCAGGACGGCCTCGACCTCGGCGGCTTCCTCCCCCATCTCCAGGTCCAGGTCGGACACCAGGTGGTGGCCATGGGCCAGCTCGATCTGGATGGTCATGGTCCGGGCGATCTCGCGGCGGATCTCGCGCAGCTGGCGATGGTTCTCCACCTGCCCGGCGGCCTGCTGGAAGCGGACCTCGAAGAGGCGGCGGCGCTGCTGCCGCAGGTGCCCGTCCAGCTCGTCGACGTTCATGGAGCGGAGGGCGTTGACGGCTTCCACGTCCTTGCTCACGCGGTGTCCTCCGTCTCCACCCTGGTGCCCGGCTCGTGGCGGGCGACGAAGCGGGTGTGGATGGGCAGCTTGAAGGCGGCCAGGCGCATCGCCTCGCGCGCCGTCTCCTCGGTGACGCCGCTGATCTCGAAGAGCACGCGGCCGGGCTTGACCACGGCGACCCAGCCCTCGGGCTGGCCCTTGCCCGACCCCATCCGGGTCTCGGCGGGCTTCTTGGTGTAGGAGTGGTCGGGGAAGATGCGGATCCAGATCTGACCGCCGCGGCGCACGTGGCGGGTCATCGCCCGCCGGGCCGCCTCGATCTGCCGGTTGGTCATCCAGCAGGCCTCGAGGGCCTGGAGCCCGTAGGTGCCGAAGCTCAGGGTGCTGCCGCGCTGCGCCGTTCCCTGACGGCGACCCCGGTGCAGCTTGCGGAACTTGGTCCGCTTGGGCATCAGCACCGTCAGTCCTCCTCGCTCTCGGACTTCGGCTTGCCGGCGCCCGTGATCGGCTTCTTGGCCAGGGTGGTGCGCCGCCGCACCGCCGGCTTCTTGGCCGGCAGCTTCTCGACCTTCTCGCCGCTGTCGGCGTCCGCATCGGTCTCGGAGATGTCCTCCTCCGCCTCGGGCACCTCCGCCTCGGACAGGTCGGTGTCGGCGAGCAGGGCGAGATCCTCCGCGGCGGCGGGGACCTCGACGAGCGCTTCGGGGGCGGCGGCGAGCGGCCCGGCCGGCTCCGCCTCGGCGAGGGCGGCCGGGGCGGCCACCGCCCGCGCGGGCACGGCCGCGGCGCGTGCCGGCTCGACCGTCTCGCGGGTCTCCCGTCCGGGCCCGCCGCTCATCACCGGCTCACCGGTGGCGGTGACGTAGTCGCCCTTGTAGATCCAGCAGGTGACGCCGATGCGTCCGTAGGTGGTCCGCGCCTCGGCCTTGCCGTAGTCGATGTTGGCGCGCAGGGTGTGCAGCGGCACGCGGCCGTCGCGGTCCCACTCACGCCTCGACATCTCCGAGCCGCCCAGCCGGCCGCTGACCTCGAGCTTGACGCCCTTGGCGCCGGCTCGCATGGTGCGCATGATCGTCTGCTTCAGCGCCCGCCGGAAGGCGATGCGCTTCTCCAGCTGCGAGGCGACGTTCTCGGCCACCAGCTTGGCGTCCAGCTCCGGCGTCTTGATCTCGTGGATGGTGACCCGGACCTTCTTGCCGCTGATGCGCTCCAGCTCGTCGCGGAGGGCGTCCACCGAGGCGCCCTGCTTGCCGATGACGATGCCGGGCTTGGCGGTCTGGATGATCACGGTGAGCTGGTTGGCGCTGCGCTCGGTCTCGATCCGCGCCACACCGGCGTTGCGCAGGCGGCTGCCGATCAGCTTGCGCATGGCCAGGTCCTCGTGGAGGAGCTTGGTGTAGTCCTTGTCGGCATACCAGCGGGCGTCCCACTGCCGGTAGACGCCGAGGCGGAAGCCGATGGGGTTGACCTTCTGTCCCATTACCGCTCCTCGTCGTCGGGGTTGTCGCCGGGCTCGAGCCCGGCGGCGAGATCGGTCTCGACGTCGTCGCCGTCGGTGGCGGCGCCCGCTCCCATCTCCTCGTCCGGCATGACGGCCTCCGCCTCCTCCGCGGGCGATGCCGCCTCCGTCTCGGCCGCCCTGGCCGCCTCGGCGGCGCGGCGCAGCTGCGCCGGGCGGCGCCGGCGCGTGGACGCCGAGCGCGTCGGCGACGCGGCCGGCCGGCCGGGCATCGCCACCAGAGACCGGCGCGGCTTCTCCGGCTCCTCGTCGGTGACGTAGCAGCGAAGATGGCTGGAACGCTTGAAGAGGCTGCCGGCCATGCCCCGCGGCTTGGGGATGTAGCGCTTCATGATCCCCGCCTGCTCGATCTCGATGTGGGCGACGCGCAGGGAGGAGGCGCTCAGGTTGTAGTTGTTCTCGGCGTTGGCCGCGGCCGAGCGGATGATCTTGGCGACCTCCCGTGCGGCGTGGCGCGGCGTGAAGCTGAGCAGCGCCAGCGCCTCGGCGACGGGCAGGCCGACGACGCTGTTGGCGACCACCCGCGCCTTGCGCGAGGTGATCCGGACGTCCTTGGCGGTGGCGACGACTCGCATCACCGGCACCCGCTCACGAGCCATGCGGTCATTTCAGCGCCGTGCTCCGCTCGGTGTGATGGCCGTGGCCGCGGTAGCGCCGGGTCATGGCGAACTCGCCGAGCTTGTGGCCGACCATCGTCTCGGTGATGAAGACGGGGTTGTGCTTGCGCCCGTCGTGGACGGCGATGGTGTGGCCCACCATCTCCGGGAAGATGTCGCTGCGGCGCGACCAGGTCTTGACGATCTTCTTCTCGCGGTTGGCGTTCAGCCGCTGGATCTTGAGCAGCAGGTGCTCGTCGCAGAAGGGGCCTTTTTTCAGGGATCGGCTCATGCTCTACTTCTTCCGCCGCCGCACGATCATGCGATCGGTCTTCTTGTTGCGGCGCGTGCGGTAGCCGAGCGCCGGCTTTCCCCAGGGGGTCTGCGGGTTGCCGCCCGCGCCGCTCCGGCCCTCGCCGCCTCCGTGGGGATGATCGAAGGGGTTCATCGCCATGCCCCGCACCGACGGCCGCCAGCCGCGCCAGCGCGACTTGCCCGCCTTGCCGATGTTCTGGTTCTCGTGGTCGACGTTGCCGACCTGGCCGATGGTCGCCGAGCAGCGGATGTCGATGCGCCGCACCTCCCCGGAGGGCATGCGCACGGTCGCCTCGCCCCCCTCCTTGGCCACCAGCTGGGCGGCGCCCCCGGCGCTGCGCACCAGCTGGCCGCCCCGTCCCATCTGCACCTCGAGGTTGTGGATGGTGGTGCCCAGCGGGATGTTGGCGAGGGGGAGGGCGTTGCCGGGCTTGATCTCGGCACCGGCGCCGGCGCTGACGGTGGCCCCCACGGCGAGCCCGAGGGGGGCGAGGATGTAGCGCTTCTCGCCGTCCTCGTAGTGCACCAGGGCGATGCGGGCGCTGCGGTTGGGGTCGTACTCGATGGCCGCGACGCGGCCGTTCACGGCCAGCTTGTCGCGGCGGAAGTCGACCACCCGGTAGAGCTTCTTGTGACCGCCGCCGCGGTGGCGGACGGTGATCCGCCCCGTGTTGTTGCGCCCGCTGTTGGTCTTGAGATGGACGGTGAGGCTGCGCTCCGGGGTGGTCTTGGTGACCTCCTCGAAGGTGCTCACCGCCATGAAGCGGCGGCCCGGGCTGGTCGGCTTGTACTTGTTGGTCGGCATCGCTCACACGCCCTCGAACAGCCCGGGGATCTTCTGGCCGGGGGCCAGCGTGACCACCGCCTTCTTCCAGGCGGGGCTCCGCCCCACGATGCGGCCACCCTTGCCGCGGCGCAGCTGCCGGTTGCGCACCTTGCCGCGGACGCTGATGACGTTGACCGCCAGCACCGTCAGCGCCTGCTCCGGGAAGGCCTCCTCGATGGCGCGGCGGATGTCGATCTTGGTCACGTCGCGGGGACAGGCGAAGGTGTAGCGGTTGAGCTGACCCATGATGTTGTAGGACTTCTCGCTCGCCACCGGGCGCAGCAGGATCTGATGGAAGGGGCGGCCCTGCGTCATGCCCAGGCCTCCGCGACATGGTCCACGGCGTCCTTGGCCATGACCACGGTGTCGGCGGTGAGCAGGTCGCGCACCGAGAGGTTGCCGGCCATCACCAGGCGGACCTCGGGGAGGTTCCGGGCGCTCTTCTCCAGCGGCTCGTGGTGCGAACCGAGGACGAGCAGCACGCGCCGGCCGGCGTCGAGCGAGCTGAGCAGCTCGACCACCGCCTTGGTGCGGGGCTGGTCCAGCTCGATGCCGTCGAGGACGGTGATCTGCCCCTGCTGCGCCTTGACGCTGAGGGCGCTGCGCAGCGCCAGGCGGCGCTGCTTGCGCGGCATGTCCTGGCGGTACGAGCGCGGCGTGGGGCCGAAGACGACGCCGCCGCCCGAGTAGTGCGGAGCCCGGATCGACCCCTGCCGGGCCCGGCCGGTGCCCTTCTGGCGGTACGGCTTGCGCCCGCCGCCGCGGACCTCGGAGCGGTTCTTGGTGTCGTGGGTGCCCTGGCGCGCGTTGGCCAGCTGGCGCAGCAGCGCCTGGTGCATCACCGCCGGGTTGACGGTGATGTCGAAGACGGCGTCGGGCAGGTCCAGCTCTCCCCGGCTCGCCCCGGTCAGATCGACGACGGGAGCGCTGCTCATGCCCCGAGGCCTCCGCTGCGGTCGGTGTCGCGGACCATGACCACGGCGTTCTTGTGGCCGGGGACCGCGCCGCGCACCAGCAGCAGGTTGCGCTCGGTGTCGACGCGCACCACCTCGAGGTTGCGGACGGTGGCCTGCGAGGCGCCGAGATGGCCGGCCATGCGCAACCCCTTGAAGGTGCGGGCGGCGTCGACGGAGCCGATCGAACCCGGCTGCTTGATGTTGTGGGAGCCGTGCGTCACCGGGCCGCGCGAGAAGTTGTGGCGCTTGTGCTGCCCGGAGAAGCCCTTGCCCTGGGTGACGCCGGTGACGTCCACGCGCTCCCCGGCGGCGAAGACGTCCACCGTGACCCGGCCGCCGACGGCCGGGCCGCCCGCGTCGCGGACCTCGGCGAGGTGGCGCAGCGGGGCGATGCCGGCCCGCTTGAAGTGGCCGGCCTGGGGCTTGCTGGTGTGGCGGGGCGAGCGCGGCCCGAAGCCGAGCTGCACCGCCTCGTAGCCGTCGGTGGCGCCGGTCTTGACCTGGACCACCTGGCAGGACTCCGCCTCCAGGACGGTGACGGCAACCACCGTCCCCGTCTCCGTGAAGAGCTGGGTCATGCCCACCTTGCGCGCCAGAAGACCCTTAGCCACGCTGGTCCCCCAGCTTGATCTCGATGTCCACGCCGCTCGGCAGGTTGAGGCGCATGAGGGCGTCCACCACCTTGGGATTGGGGTCGAGGATGTCGAGGATCCGCTTGTGGGTGCGCATCTCGAACTGCTCGCGGGAGTCCTTGTCGATGAACGGCGACCGCACCACCGTCCAGCGGCTGATCCGCGTCGGCAGGGGCACCGGCCCGGCCACGTGGGCACCGGTGCGGACCACCGTCTCGACGATCTTCGAGGCGGCCTGGTCGAGGACGCGGTGGTCGTAGGCCTTGAGGCGGATGCGGATCTTCTGGGCCATCACCCGGCCTCCACGAGACCGGGCAGCCGGCCGGGACGGCCCGCCGGGGCCGGGGCCTCATCGCTGCAGTTCACGGGGATCAAGGATCCGTTTCCTTCTGTCGGCGGGGTGAGGGGCCTCATCCCGCCCCGGTCATTTCTGGATGCTGGTGACGGCGCCGGCACCGACCGTGCGGCCGCCCTCGCGGATGGCGAAGCGCATGCCGTCCTCGACGGCGATGGGGGTGATCAGCTCCACATCCATCTCGATGTTGTCGCCGGGCATGACCATCTCCGTCCCCTCGGGGAGGGTGATGTTGCCGGTGACGTCGGTGGTGCGGATGTAGAACTGCGGACGATAGCCGGTGAAGAAGGGGGTGTGCCGGCCGCCCTCGTCCTTGTTGAGGACGTAGACCTGGGCCTTGAACTTGGTGTGCGGGTTGATGCTCCCCGGCTTGGCCAGAACCTGGCCGCGCTCCACGTCCTCGCGCTTGATGCCGCGGATCAGGCAGCCCACGTTCATGCCCGCCTCGCCGCGGTCGAGGAGCTTGTGGAACATCTCGACACCGGTGACGACGGTCTTGCCGGTCTCCTTGATGCCGACGATCTCCACCGGCTCGTTGACCTTGATGACGCCGCGGTCGATGCGTCCGGTGACCACCGTGCCGCGACCCTCGATCGAGAACACGTCCTCGATGGGCATCATGAAGGGCTTCTCGATGGGCCGCTCGGGCAGCGGCACGTAGCTGTCGACGGCGTCCATCAGCTTCATGATCTGGTCGCCCGCCTCCTTGTCGCCCTCCAGGGCCTTGAGGGCGGAGACGCGGATGACGGGGATGTCGTCGCCGGGGAACTCCTGCCGGGTGAGCAGCTCCCGGATCTCCAGCTCGACCAGCTCCAGCAGCTCCTCGTCGTCGACGGCGTCGACCTTGTTGAGGGCGACGACGATGTAGGGCACGCCGACCTGCCGGGCCAGGAGGATGTGCTCCCGGGTCTGCGGCATGGGACCGTCGGTGGCGGCGACGACGACGATGGCGGCGTCCATCTGGGCGGCGCCGGTGATCATGTTCTTGATGTAGTCGGCGTGGCCGGGGCAGTCCACGTGGGCGTAGTGCCGGGTCGCCGTCTCGTACTCGACGTGGGCGGTGGCGATGGTGATGCCACGCGCCTTCTCCTCGGGGGCGTTGTCGATCTGATCGAACGAAACGAAGGAATTGGCGCCGCCGACGCGTTCGGACAGGGTCTTGGTGATGGCAGCAGTCAACGTCGTCTTGCCATGGTCGATGTGACCGATGGTGCCGACGTTCACGTGGGGCTTGGTGCTGGTGTATTTCTTCTTGCCCATGGCCTTCTCAGTTCCTCTGCTGCTCGTGCTGCTCGGTGGTTCCCGTCTGCCCTCTGACTGTCCGGTTCATGACGTCGCCTTGGCGACGATCTCGTCGGCAAGGCTCTGGGGGAGTGGCTGGTAGTGGTGGAACTCCATGGAGTGGGACGCCCGTCCCTGGGTCATGGAGCGGAGATCCGTGGCGTAGCCGAACATGGTCGCCAGGGGCACCAAAGCATGCACGATCTGGGTGGTGCCTCGCCCCTCCATGCCCAGGATGTGGCCCCGGCGGCCGGTCAGGTTGCCCATGACGTCGCCCATGTGCTCCTCGGGCATGGAGACGTCGACCTTCATGATCGGCTCGAGGAGGACCGGCTTGCCCTTGCGCATGCCGTCCTTGAAGCCCATGGAGCCGGCGATCTGGAAGGCCTGCTCCGAGGAGTCGACCTCGTGGTAGGAGCCGTCCACCAGGGTCACCTTGACGTCCACCACCGGGTAGCCGGCCAGCACCCCGTTGGCCAGGGTGTCGGCGATGCCCCGCTCCACCGGCTTCACGTACTCCCTGGGCACCGATCCGCCGACGACCTTGGAGACGAAGGTGAAGCCGGCGCCGGGCTCGTTCGGCTCCAGCTCCAGCTCGACGTGGCCGTACTGGCCGCGGCCGCCGCTCTGGCGGACGAACCGGCCGGTGCCGTGGGCCCTGGCGCTGATGGTCTCCCGGTAGGCGACCTGCGGCTTGCCCACGTTGGCGTCGACCTTGAACTCGCGGAGCAGGCGGTCGACGATGATCTCGAGATGGAGCTCGCCCATGCCGGAGATCACGGTCTGGCCGGTCTCGTCGTCGGTGCGCACCCGGAAGGTGGGGTCCTCGGCCGCCAGCCGCTGCAGGGCGAAGCCCATCTTGTCCTGGTCGGCCTTGGTCTTCGGTTCGGCGGCGACGCTGATGACCGGCTCGGGGATGACGATCGCCTCGAGGACGATCGGCGAGTCCTCGGCGCACAGGGTGTCCCCGGTCGTCGTGCTCTTCAGGCCGATGGCGGCGGCGATGTCCCCGGCGCGGACCTCCTCGACGTCCTCCCGGTGGTTGGCGTGCATCTGCAGGAGACGGCCGATCCGCTCCCGCTGGCCGCGCGTGGAGTTGAAGACGTAGGAGCCGGTGGTGAGCACGCCGCTGTAGACCCGGAAGAAGGTCAGGTTGCCCACGAAGGGGTCGTTGGCGATCTTGAAGGCGAGGGCGGCGAAGGGCTCGTCGTCGTCGACGCGGCGGCTCCGCGGCTCGTCGGTCCCCGGACGCACCCCCTCGGTGGCGGGGATGTCGAGGGGTGAGGGCAGGTAGTCGACCACGGCGTCGAGCATCGGCTGGACGCCCTTGTTCTTGAGGGCGCTGCCGCAGAGGACGGGGACCAGCTGGGTCCGCAGCGTGCCGATGCGCAGCCCGCGCTTGATGTCGTCGGGGCTGAGCTCGGCCCCCTCCAGGTAGCGGGTGAGGAGCTCGTCGTCGGTCTCGGCGACCGCTTCCAGCATCGTGTGCCGGGCGGCGTCCACCTCGGCGCGCATCTCCGGCGGGATGTCGCCCCGCTCGCTGGTCGTGCCCAGGTCGTCCACGTAGACGACCGCCATCATGGTGATGAGGTCGACCACCCCCCGGAAGCCGGCCTCGGCCCCGATGGGGAGCTGGACGGCGATGGCGTTGGCCCCGAGGCGGTCGCGGATGGACTTGAGGGAGCCCTTGAAGTCGGCCCCCATGCGGTCCATCTTGTTGATGAAGCAGATGCGGGGGACCCGGTAGCGGTCGGCCTGGCGCCAGACCGTCTCCGACTGCGGCTCGACGCCGGCGACGGCGTCGAAGACGGCCACCGCCCCGTCCAGCACCCGCAGGCTGCGCTCCACCTCCATCGTGAAGTCCACATGTCCGGGTGTATCGATTATGTTGATTCGGTGGCCGCGCCACTCCGCCGCCGTGGCGGCCGAGGTGATGGTGATGCCGCGCTCCTGCTCCTGGATCATCCAGTCCATGGTCGCGGCGCCCTCATGCACCTCCCCCATCTTGTGGATGCGGCCCGTGTAGAAGAGGACGCGTTCGGTCGTCGTGGTCTTGCCCGCATCGATGTGGGCCATGATCCCGATGTTCCGGTACCGCTCCAGAGCGACGGCGCGTCCGGCCACAGCTACACTCATTTGCTCATCTTGAATCGATCGATCAGTAGCGGAAGTGAGAGAACGCCTTGTTGGACTCGGCCATCTTGTGGGTGTCCTCCTTCCGCTTGATGGAGGCGCCCACCCCGTTGGCAGCGTCCATCAGCTCCGCCGCAAGGCGGTCCGCCATGCCCTTGCCACCGCGGCCGCGGGCGTAGCGGATGATCCAGCGCCGGGCGAGGGCCTGGCGGCGGTCATGGCGGATCTCGACGGGCACCTGGTAGGTGGCGCCGCCCACCCGCTTGGGCTTGACCTCGATGACCGGGGTGACGTTGCGCATCGCCTGGTCGAAGACGTCGAGGGGCTCGCGGCGGCTGGAACGGCGGATCTTCTCGAAGGCGTCGTAGACGATCGCCTGGGAGAGGGACTTCTTGCCGCCCAGCATCACGCAGTTAATGAACTTGGCGAGCGCCGGGCTCGCGTAGATCGGATCGGGCAGGATGGTGCGTCTCTGGACGCGGGCGCGGCGCGGCATGGCTCTGTCCCAGCTCCTACTTCGCGGCCTTCTCGCGCTTGGCGCCGTACTTGCTGCGGCCCTGCTTGCGATTCTTGGCCCCGGCCGTGTCCAGCGTGCCCCGGATGATGTGGTAGCGGACGCCGGGGAGGTCCTTGACGCGGCCGCCCCGGATCAGCACCACCGAGTGCTCCTGGAGGTTGTGGCCGATGCCGGGGATGTAGGCGGTCACCTCGGCCTTGCTGGTCAGCCGGACGCGGGCCACCTTCCGGAGGGCCGAGTTCGGCTTCTTCGGCGTGGTGGTGTAGACGCGGACGCACACGCCCCGGCGCTGCGGCGAGCTCTTCAGGGCCGGCGCCTTGGTTTTCCGGACGATCCGGGTGCGGCCCTTGCGGACCAGCTGCTGGATGGTGGGCACAGAACTCCGTTCGAGATGAACAGCGTGCCCCGGCGGAGGCACGCGGACATACGAGATCGCACCCCGAGGGGTCGCGCCGGGGAATCGTAGCAGCGCCCGCCCCCAAGCGTCAATTCGCCGCAGCGGGCGCGCCCCTCCGCCGCCGCCCTCCCACCGGCCCCACGACCCTCAGCGCAGCCATCATCATTGCCGACCGTGCCCGTCGACCGAGCCCGGATCGGCAACGTCGCCCTCGTCGTCACCGCGGGAATCGGCGCCGCCGACCTCGCGCGCGCGCTCGCGGACGCGCGCGCGATTCCTCAACAAACCGACCTCACCGTCTACCTGGCGGCCGCCCAGCGGCTGGCCCACGGGATCTGCGTCTACTCCCCGACGGTGACGGCGGCCCTGCGCGGCTCCACGGTCCCCGAGCCGCTCTTCGTCAACCCTCCCCCGATCGCCGCCGCCCTCCTGCCGCTCGCCTCCACCTCACTCAGCCGCGCCGTCCTCGTCTTCCTCGCCGCCAGCCTGCTGGCTACGGCCGCCGCCGTCTGGCTCGCCGCCTCGCGGCTGCTGCCGGCCGGCTTCCCCCTCTGGCGGCGCGTCCTGCTCGCCGCCGTCGCGGCGGCGACGTTCCCCGCCATCCAGGTCTTCGCCTTCACCGGCTGGGACGGGTTCCTGCTGCTCGCGCTGGTCGGTTCGCTGCTCCTGCTGCGCGGGGGCAGGCCACTGCTCGCCGGTCTGGCCGGCGCCGTGTTCCTCCTCAAACCTCAGCTCGCCTGGGGGGTGCCCCTGGTCTTCCTCGTCGCCCGCGAGTGGCGGGCCCTGGCCGGCTTCGCCCTCGGCGGCGTCGTCTGGGCGGCCGGCAGCCTGGCGACGGCGTCCCCCTCCTGCCTCCGCCAGATCGCCGGCAACGTGGGCGTCCTCGCCGGGCAGGTCAACCGCAGCGTCGGGCTCCCCGGGCTGTTCGACAACGCCACCCGCGTGGCGGCGCTGAGCACCGCCCTCTCCGTCCTCCTCGCCGCCGCCACGGTGGCGGCCTGCTGGCACTGGCGCCGGCCCATCGCCGCCGACCCCGCCGCCGCCATCGCCCTGGTCACCGTCGCCGTCCTCCTCGGCGCCCTCCACGCCTTCGGCGACGACCTGATGCTGCTGATGCCCGCCCTCCTCCTCGCCGCCCGGGCCCGCCCAGGGCTGGTCATCGGGGCGGTTCTCCTCCTCGACGCCGCCCTCCGCCTCGACATGCTGGTCGACCCGCATCAGAGCGTGGCCGTGGGCATCGTCTTCGCCGGCCTGGCCGTGGCCGGCCTCCTGGTGTTCCGCCCCGACCGCGCTCGCCCGGCATCCCCGCCCGCCTTCGGGCCGGTGCGCCCGACCCCGCCCACCCTGACCGACCCCGTCTGATATCCTCGCCGGGCACAGCGTCAGACGCGCTGCTCACGCATCTCACCCGAGACCGCAGGCGGGGAACTCCCCCTCAATCTCCTGCGCAGGTGGGATCGGTCGTCCGGCCGGGGCCCCTCCAGGCGCCGCCGCCCGCCGTTCTCATCCGGGGACGGTGGGCAACGCATCCAGGAGGTACGGCATGGCCAAGGCAACCAGCGCAGAGGAGGCCGCCCAGCGGGCCGGCCCGCGCAAGCGCGAGACGGTCACCGAGCTGTCCGTGAAGCTCGGCAAGGCGACCTCGGCGATCGTCACCGACTACCGCGGCCTGACCGTCAAGCAGCTCGAGGAGCTGCGCGCCAAGCTGCGGTCCGAGGGCATCGAGTACGTCGTGGTCAAGAACACCCTGGCCCGGCGGGCGGCGGATCGCGCCGGCGTCGGCAGGCTCAGCTCCCTGCTGAGCGGCCCGGTCGGCCTCGCCCTCGGCTTCGGGGAGCTGGCCACGCCGGCGAAGGTGCTCGGCGACTACTTCCGGATCAACCGCCGGCTCCCCGTCGTCGCCGGGTGGGTCGAGGGCCAGGTGCTGGACGCGCGCGGGGTCCAGATGCTGGCCGACCTTCCGCCCCGCGACACCCTGCTGGCCCAGCTGGCCAGCACCATCCAGTCGCCGCTCACCAACCTGGCCGGCGGGCTCACCTCGATCCTCTCGTCGCTGGCGGCGACCCTCGACGCCTACCGGGAGAAGCTGGAGACCGCCTGACCTCAGGTGGACGCACTCTGCGCTGACCGGCCCGACCACTTCAATTGACCCAAATCAAGGAGACCACCCATCATGGCCACCAAAGCCATCACCCCTGAGGAATTCGTCGACGCCCTCCAGTCCTGGAGCGTCCTGGACGTCGTCAATGCCGTCAAGCTCATGGAGGAGAAGCTCGGCATCAAGGCGGCCGCACCCGTCGCGGTGGCCGCCGCGGCCGCCCCGGCGGCGGCGGAGCCCGTCGCCGAGGAGCAGACCGAGTTCAGCGTCTGGCTGACGGCCGCCGGCGACGCCAAGATCAACGTCATCAAGGCGGTCCGCGAGATCACCTCCCTCGGCCTCAAGGAGGCCAAGGACCTCGTCGACTCGGCGCCCAAGGCGGTCCGCGAGGCCGTGCCCCGGGAGGAGGCCGAGCAGGTCAAGACCAAGCTCACCGACGCCGGCGCCTCCGTCGAGATCCGCTGACCCGGGCGCAACCACCGCCACCGGCACCCGAGCCGGATCCGCTGCCCTCTCCCCCCGCGGGGGGAGGGCGGGAGGGCGGAGATCTCCGGCGGGCGCGCGGAAACCGCGGACATCTGTTCGGGACGCACCAATGAGCGCGCCAAGTGCAGCGGATTTGGTACGCTATGAGATTGTGCCCGCCGCAGCCACTCTCGCGCGTAACCGCTATCAGGGGAACTCTAGCACATGGTCCTTTCTGCTTCCACGCCCTCCAGCCGACGGAACTACGGTCAAATCGCCGACAAGCTGGAGGTGGGGAACCTCATCCAGACGCAGTTGGATTCGTTCGCGTGGTTCTGCAAGGAGGGTCTTCGGGAGCTTTTCGACGAGATCAACCCAATCACGGATTACACCGGGAAGAACTACGAGCTCCGCTTCCTGGACTATGAGTTCGGCGCCCCCAAGGCCGACGAGGAGGAGTGTCGCCAGCGCGACATGACCTTCAGCGCCCCGCTGCGCATCAACACCCGCCTCCACATCAAGACGGGTGAGAACGCCGGGGAGATCAAGGAGACCGAGGTCTTCATGGGCGACTTCGCCATGATGACCGAGCAGGGCACCTTCATCGTCAACGGCACCGAGCGGGTGGTGGTCAGCCAGCTGGTGCGCTCCCCCGGCGTCTACTTCACCGGCGGGGAGGACCGGGTCACCGGGCGGCTGCTCTTCGCCGCCAAGCTCATCCCCAACCGGGGGGCGTGGCTGGAGATCGAGACCTCGAGCAAGGACATCCTGACGGTCAAGATCGACCGCAAGCGGAAGGTCCCCGTCACCACCCTGGTGCGGGCCCTCGGCTACGCCGGCAACGACGACATCAAGGCCTTCTTCAGCGACGTCGACACCGACCCGGAGCACCAGTACATCCAGGCGACCCTGGAGAGGGATGCCACCGCCTCGGTCGAGGAGGCCCTCATCGAGCTGTACCGCAAGATCCGGCCGGGCGACCCGCCCACGGTGGAGAACGCCCGCAACCTGCTCAGCTCGCTCTTCTTCAACGGCCGCCGCTTCGACCTCAGCAAGGTGGGCCGCTTCAAGCTGGACAAGAACCTGGGCATCCCCGAGGAGGAGGCGCGCGAGCGGGCGCTCGACAAGGAGCGCCGCGTCCTCGACAACCAGGACTTCGTCTCCATCATCCGCAAGCTGATCGCCCTCAACAACGGCCTCGGCGAGGCCGACGACATCGACCACCTCGGCAACCGCCGGGTGCGCGGCGTCGGCGAGCTGCTGCAGAACCAGTTCCGCATGGGCCTGATCCGCATGGAGCGGATCATCAAGGAGCGGATGACCATCTGCGACTCGGCCACGGTGACGGCGGCGAGCCTGATCAACGCCCGCCCCGTGGTGGCCGCCATCAAGGAGTTCTTCGGCTCCTCCCAGCTCTCCCAGTTCATGGACCAGACCAACCCGCTGGCCGAGCTGACCCACAAGCGCCGCCTATCGGCGCTGGGGCCGGGCGGCCTCTCCCGCGAGCGGGCCGGCTTCGACGTCCGCGACGTCCACCGCAGCCACTACGGCCGCATCTGCCCCATCGAGACCCCCGAGGGGCCCAACATCGGCCTGATGGGCTCGCTGGCCATCTTCGCCCGGGTCAACGAGTTCGGCTTCATCGAGACCCCCTTCCGGCGCGTCGTCCGCGAGCTCTCGCCGCAGGACCCCAGGGACCGGCCGACGCTGCTGGGACGCACCCTGGGCGAGGCCACTGACGGCCTGCCCGCGGGGCGGATCATCGACGGCAGGGACGCCGACCGCCTGGTCAAGAGCGGCGTCGAGCGCGTCCACATCCTGCCCTGGGTCTCCGACGAGATCGTCTTCCTCTCCGCCGACGAGGAGGACAAGTACACCGTCGCCCAGGCCAACGCCCCCATCGACGGCAACGGCCACTTCACCGTGCCCCACACCGCCTGCCGCAGCCGCCACACCTTCAAGGACCTGCCGGTGGGCGAGGTCGACTTCATGGACGTGTCGCCGAAGCAGACCGTCTCGGTGGCCACCGCCCTCATCCCCTTCTTGGAGCACGACGACGCCAACCGGGCGCTGATGGGTTCCAACATGCAGCGCCAGGCGGTGCCGCTGCTGGTCAGCGAGGCGCCCATCGTGGGCACCGGCATGGAGATCCATGCCGCCCGCAACTCGGGCGAGATGGTCATCTCGCAGAGCGCCGGCACCGTGGTCGGAGTGGGCTGGCCGGAGCCGCAGGGCGACGACCGCTCGGTGGTCAAGGTCTTGAGCGGACAGGACGCCGGCATCGGCATCCTGGTCCGGCCCGACGACGGCGGCCCCGACGTCTGGTACGGCATCCACAAGTTCGTGCGCAGCAACCAGGGAACCTGCCTCTCGCAGCGGATCTCGGTCAAGGCAGGCGAGCGGGTGGAGGCGGGGACGGTCCTCGCCGACGGCCCCTCGACCCGCGACGGCGAGCTGGCCCTGGGCCGGAACGTCCTGGTCGCCTTCATGCCCTGGGAGGGCTACAACTTCGAGGACGCCATCCTCATCAGCGAGTCGGTGGTGCGCGAGGACAAGTACACCTCGGTGCACATCGAGGAGTTCGAGATCGAGGCCCGCGACACCAAGCTCGGTCCCGAGGACATCACCCGCGACCTGCCCAACATCGCCGAGGAGTCGCTGAAGAACCTCAACGACTGGGGCATCATCTACGTCGGCGCCGAGGTCGGCCAGGGCGACATCCTGGTGGGCAAGATCACCCCCAAGGGCGAGTCCGAGCTCTCCGCCGAGGAGCGGCTGCTGCGCGCCATCTTCGGGGAGAAGGCCCGCGAGGTCCGCGACTCCTCGCTGCGGGTCCCCCACGGCGAGCACGGCACCGTCGTCGACGTGAAGATCTTCAGCCGCGAATCCGGCCACGAGCTGCCGCCCGGCGTCAACGAGCTGGTGCGGGTCTACGTCGCCCAGAAGCGGAAGATCTCCCAGGGCGACAAGATGGCGGGACGCCACGGCAACAAGGGCGTCATCGCCCGCATCCTGCCCATCGAGGACATGCCCTACCTCCCCGACGGCACGCCGGTGGAGATCGTGCTCAACCCGCTGGGCGTCCCCAGCCGCATGAACCTCGGCCAGGTGCTGGAGACGCACCTGGGCTGGGCCGCCCAGGCGCTGGGCATCAGGGTCGCCTCACCGGTGTTCGACGGAGCCCCCGAGGAGACCATCGAGGACGAGCTGGAGCGCGCCGGGCTGCCCCGCAGCGGCAAGGTCCAGCTGCGCGACGGCCGCGACGGCGCGACCTTCGACCGCGACATCACCGTCGGCTACATCTACATGCTCAAGCTGGCCCACCTGGTCGAGGACAAGATCCACGCCCGCAGCACCGGCCCCTACTCCCTGGTCACCCAGCAACCGCTGGGCGGCAAGGCGCAGTTCGGCGGCCAGCGCTTCGGCGAGATGGAGGTGTGGGCCCTGGAGGCGTACGGCGCCAGCCACATCCTGCAGGAGATCCTCACCGTCAAGTCCGACGACATCGTCGGACGGGTCAAGGCCTACGAGGCCATCGTCAAGGGCGAGAACACCCTCGAAGCGGGCATCCCGGAGTCCTTCCGGGTGCTGGTCAAGGAGCTGGAGGGCCTCGCCCTCGGGGTGGAGATCCAATCCGAGGACGAGAACCGCATCGTGCTCGGCGAGGAGGACATCCCCGACATCCCGCTCGACCTGGGCATCCACCTGGAGCGCGACGAGCGCGACGAAGCCGACGAGAGCGGCCGCTGACAGGGATGCGCCTCTCCCCACTCCGCCACGACCCACGCCTTCCCCGCGCAGCCGGATCCGGCTGCACCCCGTGCCTGCCGTTCACATCTGAAGGTCAGTGATGCTGAAACTCGAGAACTTTGACGCCCTCCGGCTCTCCATCGCCAGCCCCGAGATGATCCTCTCCTGGTCCCACGGCGAAGTCACCAAGCCGGAGACGATCAACTACCGCACCCTCAAGCCGGAACGCGACGGGCTCTTCTGCGAGAAGATCTTCGGTCCCACCAAGGACTGGGAATGCCATTGCGGCAAGTACAAGCGCTACCGGTACAAGGGAATCATCTGCGACAAGTGCGGCGTCGAGGTGACCCGGAGCAAGGTGCGCCGCGAGCGCATGGGCCACATCAAGCTGGCCTCCCCCATCTCCCACGTCTGGTACTTCAAGGGCATCCCCTCGCGCATGGGCCTGCTCCTCGACATGAGCCCGCGCAACCTGGAGAAGATCCTCTACTTCGCCAACTACATCGTCACCTCGGTGGACGAGAAGGCCCGCCAGGAGATGCTGGCGAAGCTCGACCCCGACACCGACGAGCGGGTCACCGCGCTGCGTGAGCGGCTCAGCCGCGACGGCTCCGGCGATGCCGAGCTCACCACCCGCATCGCCACCCGCGAGGCCGAGCTGGAGGAGCAGGTGGGCGAGCTGGAGACGGTGCGCGACCAGCGTGTCGCCGCCCTCCAGGCGTCGGCGGCCGAGCTCGAGGAGCGCATCCACAAGTCCGCCAAGAAGAAGGCGCCGGCCAACTTCATCCTCACCGACTCGGTGGAGGAAGAGGTCGTCGTGGACAAGGGCACCGTCCTCGGCGAGGACGCCGCCCTGCTCGTGCGGCAGCGGCTGGCCGACCGCAGCGAGGCCCTCAGCGTCGAGCTCGCCCGGCGGGTCCAGGCCCTGCGCGACGAGGCCGGGGCCCAGACCGCGAAGTGGCGCGCCGAGGCGGAGAGCGCCCGGAGCCAGGCCGCGACCACGGGCAGCAGCGAGTTGGAGACGCTCCGTCAGGAGGTCGAGGCGACCCGCCTGCAGCTGGAGTCGCTGGCGCCGCGCGACCTGCTCACCGACACCCAGTACCGCGACTACGTCGACAAGTTCGGCAAGATCTTCAAGGCCGGCATCGGCGCCGCGGCCGTGCGCGAGCTGCTCAACCAGATCGACCTCGCCCAGGAGTCGATCCAGCTCCGCGAGGAGTCGAAGTCGGCCAGCGGGCAGCGCCGCCAGAAGGCCATCAAGCGGCTGCGCGTCGTCGAGGCCTTCCGCAAGTCGAACACCAGCCCGACCTGGATGATCCTCGACGTCCTCCCCGTCGTGCCCCCGGAGCTGCGGCCGATGGTGCAGCTCGACGGCGGGCGCTTCGCCACCAGCGACCTCAACGACCTCTACCGCCGGGTCATCAACCGCAACAACCGGCTCAAGAGGCTGCTCGAGCTGGGTGCCCCGGAGATCATCGTCCGCAACGAGAAGCGGATGCTGCAGGAGGCGGTGGACGCCCTCATCGACAACGGCCGCCGCGGCCGCGCCATCACCGGCACCGGCAACCGCAAGCTCAAGTCCCTCTCCGACATGCTCAAGGGCAAGCAGGGCCGCTTCCGCCAGAACCTGCTGGGCAAGCGCGTCGACTACAGCGGCCGTTCCGTCATCGTGGTCGGGCCGGAGCTGAAGCTCCACGAGTGCGGCCTGCCCAAGAAGATGGCCCTGGAGCTGTTCAAGCCCTTCGTCATGCGCGAGCTGGTCTCGCAGAACTTCACCCAGAACATCAAGAGCGCCAAGCGCATGGTGGAGCGCGTGCGGCCCGAGGTGTGGGACGTCCTCGACCAGGTCATCAAGGAGCACCCGGTGCTCCTCAACCGCGCCCCCACCCTGCACCGTCTCGGCATCCAGGCCTTCATGCCGGTGCTGGTCGAAGGCCAGGCGATCCAGATCCATCCCTCGGTGTGCAAGGCCTTCAACGCCGACTTCGACGGCGACCAGATGGCGGTGCACGTGCCCCTCTTCAGCGGCGCCGTGGCCGAGGCCAAGAACCTGATGATGTCCTCCAACAACATCCTCAGCGCCTCGGACGGCCGCCCCGTCGTGGCCCCCAGCCAGGACATCGTCCTGGGCGCCTACTACCTGACCCAGGAGGGCGACGACCGGCCCAAGGACGCGGAGGCCGCCGCCAAGCTGCGCGCCTTCTCCAACCCCGAGGAGGCGGTGCTCGCCTACGACCAGGGGCAGGTCTTCCTCCATCACTACGTCCGGGTCCGCCTGCCCAGGAAGTGGCTGGTCTCCCGCCGCCCCGGCGAGGAGGAGCCCGCCGGCACCGAGCTGGTGCCGACCACGGTGGGCCGGGTGATCTTCAACGAGCCCCTGCCCATCGGCGAGGTGGGCACGGAGAGCAACGCCCCCTCGATGGTCTTCCTCAACGAGAACATGGACCAGCGCAAGCTCGCCCAGCTCGTCAAGCAGTGCTACGTCCTGCACGGGTCGGAGCGCACCGCGATCATCGTCAACGCCATCAAGAAGATGGGCTTCCACTACGCCACCCGGGCGGGGGTGACCATCGCCGCCATGGACATCAAGACGCCGGCGGGCAAGGCGGGCATCCTCGCCGCGGCCGACCTCGCCGTCGAGGCCATCGACCTGCAGTACCGCCGCGGACTGATCACCGACGACGAGCGCTACCTCAAGACCGTGGAGATCTGGACCAAGGCCACCGACGACGTCACCCGGGTGACCATGTCGTCCTTCGACAAGTTCCATTCGGTGCTGATGATGTCCCAGTCCGGAGCCCGCGGCTCCACCCAGCAGATCCGCCAGCTGGCGGGCATGCGCGGGCTGATGGCCGACCCCACGGGCCGCATCATCGACCTCCCCATCAAGGCCAACTTCTCCGAGGGGCTGACCGTGCTGGAGTACTTCATCTCCACCCACGGCGCCCGCAAGGGCCTCGCGGACACCGCCCTGCGCACGGCCGACTCCGGGTACCTGACGCGACGCCTCGTCGACGTCGCCCAGGACGTCATCGTGCGCATCGAGGACTGCGAGACCACCGCAGGCCTGTGGATCGACCTCGAGGACGAGGAGCTCAGGGAGCGGGTGATCGAGCGCTACGCCGGTCGCATCGCCGCCCAGGACATCGTCTTGGAGGGCGAGCTGCTGGTGCCGATGGGCGAGGACATCACCGACGAGATGGCCGTCCGCCTCTACTCGCTGCGGGCGGGCGTGCCGCGCATCAAGGTGCGCAGCATCATGACCTGCAAGGCACGCGAGGGTGTCTGCCGGGCCTGTTACGGACGCAACCTCTCCACCGGACGCCTGGTGGAGATCGGCGAGGCGGTCGGCGTCATCGCGGCGCAGTCCATCGGCGAGCCCGGCACGCAGCTGACCATGCGGACCTTCCACACCGGCGGTGTCGCCACCGGCAGCGCCGACATCACCCAGGGCCTGCCCCGTGTCGAGGAGCTCTTCGAGGCCCGCGTCCCCAAGGGCAAGGCGCTGATCGGCGAGATCGACGGCGAGGTGGAGGTGATCCGCTCCGAGGGCAAGCTGCTCAAGGTGAAGATCTCCTCACGGGACATCTTCGACACCACCTACCCGGTGCCGGCGCGGCACTCGGTGACGGTGGAGGACCTCCAGCCCGTCGGCGAGGGCACCGAGCTGATCCGCGGCAGCGACGAGCACGGCAACGAGATCTCCATCCGCAGCAAGTACGCTGGCCTCGTCCGGGTGGGCCCGGGGGAGATCAGGGTCCGCACCACCGACGAGGAGTTCCGGGAGTACCCGGTGCCCGCCTCGGCGGAGCTCACCGTGCACGACGGCGACCACGTCCAGGCCGGCGACCGGCTCACCAAGGGCTCCATCAGCCCCCAGGAGCTGCTCCTCGTCCGGGGCCGTGACGACGTCCAGAACTACCTGGTCCACGAGGTCCAGTCGGTGTACCGGAACCAGGGCGTGGACATCAACGACAAGCACATCGAGGTCATCGTCCGGCAGATGATGCGGAAGGTCCGCGTCGACAACTCCGGCGACAGCGAGCTCCTCCCCGGCGAGATCGTCTCGCAGTTCGAGTTCGAGGAGGCCAACGCCAAGGCGCTGAGCGAGGGCGGCGAGCCCGCCATCGCCCAGACGGTGCTTCTCGGCCTCATCAAGGCGGCCCTCAACACCGCCTCGTGGCTCTCCGCCGCCTCCTTCCAGGAGACGACGCGGGTGCTTACCGAGGCGGCCATCTCCGGCAAGGTCGACCGCCTGCGCGGCCTCAAGGAGAACGTCATCATCGGCAAGCTGATCCCGGCAGGCACCGGTCTCGACTACTACCAGAAGCTCCGCGCCGAGGCCGTGCGCCTCTACGAGGAGGAGGAGGCCGCCGCCGCCGCCGCCGTCATCGCCGGCAACGGCGAGGTGGCCGACGGCGAGGCCGTCATCGCGACCGTCTCCGACGAGGAGCCCACGGTCTCGGCGTGACGACACGGGGGGACGGCGCCCGCCGCCCCCCCGAGCCCGCCCGGCCGCCGGCCGGCCGCCGTCGTGACCCCCGCCCCGGACGCCGCACGGTCATGCGCAGGCTCGCCTTCCAGTGACTGCGCACGGCCCGCTCGACCTGGAGGGCCGACCACCAGATGGGCACCTCGGCGAACTCCTCGCGGCGCATACGGAATCCCCGGACGAGGAGCCGCCGGCGCACCGGCATGCCGAAGTCGGGGCGGTACAGCACCCGGTAGGCGAGATAGAGCGCCAGGAAGGCGAGCAGGGTGGCGACGAGCACCCCGCACTGGACCGTGGTCAGGCGCAGGCCGGCGACGGAGACGGACGGCATCACCGGGACGACGATATCGCCTGGACGGGGCCCGCTCTGCGACGAAGCCGTGATGGGCGCGGGCGCGCCTCGAGGTCGCAGAAAGAGGAGGGCCGCCGGCAGCCTCTCGGTCGCCGGCGGCCCTTGGGAAGGGAGGGCAGATGGGACGCCGGTGGGCGATGAGCGCCTCCCGGCTGCGAAGCATCTTCAGCCCGGCGCCATGACAGGCCCGTGCTCCGCTGGTCACGGCTCACCGACGTGGTTGCCCCGGTTCCTTGAAGGCCGACCCCGCGCCCTCCCCTACCTGGAGCGGCTGCCCGCACCCTCCAGCAGGCCGGCGAGGTCGTCGGCGACCAGCTGGGCGGCGAGCTCGGCGACACCCGCCCCGTCGGGCAGGGACAGGACCAGGTCGGCGACCGCCGCGACGCAGGGCAGCGAGTTGGCGAGGGCGACGGCGCAGCCGGCCATCTCCAGGAGAGCGACGTCGTTCTCCCCGTCACCGACGGCCACGCAGGCGGCGGCCTCCTCCCCCAGCTCGGTCAGCGCCTCGCGGGCCCCCGACGCCTTGCTCACCCGCGAGGGAAGGGCCATCACCGTGTCGATGTTGACCACGGTGTGGAGGTCGAGGCGAAGCCCGGCGATGACCGCCTCCACCGCGCCCAGGTGGGCGAGACCGGTGCTGACCATGCCCCGGCCGACCACGAGGGGCCCGGCCTCCCGGCGCCGCAGCTCCTCCACGAAGCGCGCCGGGATCGGCTCGCAGAGCAGGCGGTCGCGACCCGTGGCGGGGTCGAGGAGGACGGCCCCGTTCTCCAGGACGAGGCGGTCGAAGAGGGCGGCCACGGCGCCCATCACCGGTTCGAGCTGCCCGCGGGTGCGGCCGGTGGCGAGGATCAGCCGGCGGCCGCTCTCCCGCACCCGGACCAAGGAGGCGAGGGCGGCGGGGGAGACGAGCCCGTGCTGGGCGATGGTCCGGTCGTAGTCGCAGGCGAGGACGCGGAAGCGCATGGGGCGATTCTCCCCATTGGGGCCCGCCGCCCGCTCTCAGTGGTCGAAGCTGACCCGGATCTCGGTGCCCTTGCCGATCTGGGAGCGGATCTCCAGACGGCCCTTCTCCAGCTCGGCCCGCTCCCGCATGGAGATCATGCCCAGGTGCCGGCCCGACTCGAGGCGGGCCTCGGCGGTGGCGACGTCGAAGCCGACGCCGTCGTCGCGGACGATGGCCGAGACGCGATTGCTCTGGAAGGCCACCACGACCTCGACGTTCTTGGCCCGGGCGTGCTTCTTGGCGTTGGTGAGGGCCTCCTGGATGATGCGGAAGAGGGTCGGCTCCAGCGAGCCCGGCAGCCGCGTCTCCTCGCCGATCACCCGCAGCGTCGTGGTGATGCCGCTGCGCTCGTAGTCCTTGGTCAGCTTGCGCAGGGTGGGGACCAGGCCGAGGTCGTCCAGGGTCATCGGCCGCAGGTCGAAGATGAGGCGCCGCGTGTCGTCGAGGACGCCGCGCACCCCGTCCTTGAAGTCGGCCAGCTCGTGGACGACCAGCTGCGGGTCGCGGCTGATCAGCCTCTCCAGGATCTCCGCCTGGAGCACGAGGTTGGCCATCGACTGCGCGGGCCCGTCGTGCATGTCCCGGGCGATGCGCATCCGCTCCTCTTCGATGATCTGGAACACCTGGCGTGAGGTGTTCCGGAGGCGGGCCGTGCCGCCCGCGGCCGGTGTGGTGGCGGCGCTGGCGGCGAGGTCGTCCAGGCTGCGGTGCAGCTGGCGCAGGATCTCCTGCTCGTGGTGGATGTCGGCGGCCCGGCCGGTGATGTCCCGCACCCGCTCCTCCAGCGAGGCGAGGTCCGCCCGGGTCGACGACACCAGGCGGAACTGGGTGTCGATGTCGTCGGCGGCGAACCGCTCCAGGTTCTTGAGGACATGGTTCCAGGCGACCTCCGCCTCCTCGAGACGGTCGCGCAGCTGGTCGCGCCGCTCGGCGGCGTCGGCCTGCCGGGCTTCCAGGCGGGCAGCGGCGGCGTCGAGGTCCTCGATCCGCTTGGTGATGAGGAAGCGGATCCCCGACAGCGCCGACGGATTGACCGGCCGGCCGGTCTCTGCGGCCACGCTCATACGGCCTCGCTCGGCTGGGTCACTGCCTGGCCATGATAGCCGTGCCCGGAGTGACCGACTGACGCATGCCAGTGACAAAGGCGCGGCTGCGCCGTGACCGCCGGAGGCCTCTCCGGAGCACCGCGCAGCCGCCGCTGAGCACACCGCACGGGTCACGCTTCGGTGGTGAGCCGGGCCCCCTGGGAAGACCGGCCATCGGCTCTGTGACAAGCCGGTTGCGCCGTCACCCTCCCTTCACAGACCGAGGGTATAACCGCCTCACGGTCAGCCGCCGCCCTCTCCGCCGAAGCGTCGTCGGTGCCTCAGCGGCGTGACCGAGTGAGGACGACAGCGATGAGTGACGACCGGCGGCCGACGCGCATCCTCGTTGCCGAGGATGATCCCGCGCTGCGCCGGCTCATCGACATGCTGCTCACCAATCAGGGGCATCAGGTGCTGACCGTCTGCGACGGCGTTGACGCGCTCGAGTCGGTGGGCGGCTGGGATCCCGACGCCCTCATCATCGACGTCATGATGCCCCGCCTCTCCGGCCTCTCGGTGTGCCGCGAGCTGCGCGCCCAGGCCCGCTACGCCACCGTCCCCATCGTCCTGCTCACCGCCCGCGTCTTCGACGAGGACATCCAGGAGGTGATGGAGCTGGGCGGCATCGACTTCATGAACAAGCCCTTCAACCCCCGGGAGCTCATGGCCGTCCTGGACAGGGTCACCGCGGCGCCGCGGCCGGAGGGGGGGCCGGCCCCCGTGGGAGCGACGCCCCACGGTCCGTGGTCGCCCTCGATCGGCCGCTCCGCCCGCCCCTGAGCCGCCCGTCGTGACGCGCTCGGATCGCCGCTCCCCCTGACCGGTCCCTCACACCGATCATGTCGAAGGCGGACGACTCCACGCGTGCCACGACCCCCGGGGCGCTGGCGGAGCGGCGCGCCCCGTGGCTCGAGCGGCTGGACGGCCTGTGCACGCCGACCGGGATCCTCCTCGTCAGCGTCCTGATCATCATCGCGCTGCCGGTGACGTCATCGATCGGCGACCCGGACTTCTGGTGGCACCTGCGCACCGGACAGCTGCTCATCGCCAACCACCTCCAGCTGCTCGGCACCGACCCCTACACGTACACAGTCGCCGGCCACCACTGGACCATGCACGAGTGGCTGGCCGAGGTCCTCTACGCCCTCATCGTCCGGTGGGGAGGCCTGGGACCGATCGTCCTGCTCTTCAGCCTGCTCACCTGGGCCGGCCTGGTCTGCATCGCCCTGCGCGCGTGGCTGCACACCCACAGCCGGGTCGCCGTCAGCATCGGGCTGGTCGTCGCCGTCGTCGCCGCCTACCCCATCTGGGGCCCCCGCGACCAGATGGTCGACTTCACCTTCAGCTGCTTCCTGCTCCTGGTCGTGGAGCGGTACCTCACCCGCGGCGGCCGGGCGCTCTGGGTGCTGCCCCCCCTCTTCCTGCTCTGGAGCAACCTGCACGGCGGATTCGTCCTCGGCCTCGCCTTCCTCGCCATCGTCGCGGTGGCCGAGGCGTGCGGCGGCCGCCTGCGCATGCCCGACCCCGTCCCCTCGCGGCGCGTCGCCATCCTCGGCCTCACCACCCTCGGCTGCGCCCTGGTGTCGATGATCAATCCCAACGGCCCGGGCATCCTCCTCTACGCCATCGGCACGGTGACCTCCCCCGCCCAGCAGGCCCTCATCCTGGAATGGCAGTCGCCCAACTTCGCCGACTGGGCGGTGCGCGGATTCGCCGTCATGCTGCTGAGCCTGGCCGCCTTCGCCATCGCCAACCGGCGCATGCGGGCCCGGGATGCGGCCCTGGTCGTCGCCACCGCGGCACTCGCCTTCCAGTCGGTGCGCAACCTCGCCATCTTCGTCGCCGCCGCCGGACCCGTCTGGATCGAGCAGTTCAGCGTGCTGCTGGAGCGGCTCGGCGAGCGGCGCGGCCATCCCGCCGCCGTCGCCGTGACCCAGCCGCCCGACGGTCCGCCGGACGGCGCCGCCGCGCCCAGCGCCACCCGCGCCCCGGGCCCCCCCCTGGCCATGCGGCTGACCACGCTGCTGCTGGTGGCGGTGCTCCTCCTCGTCGGCTACGCCGGGCTGCGCCTGGCTCCGGCGATGGCGATGACGCCCACCTCGGCCGCGTACGACCAGGCCTACCCGGTTTGCGCCAGCCGCTGGCTCCAGTCGGCCCCCCGCGACCTCCGCATCTTCGACCAGTACGGGGAGGGCGGCTACCTCGCCTGGAGCCTGGCCGGCACCGGTGACAAGATCTTCATCTTCGGCGACGCCGCACTGATGGGCGACTCCCTCCTCTACACCTACGCCGACGTGGTGTCGCTGCGCCCCGGCTGGGAGCAGATCCTGGCGCGGTTCGGCACCCAGGTCGTCCTCTTCGACACCGGCACCCCGCTCGACGCCGTCCTCCGCGAGAGCCCCCAGTGGGTGCGGGTGTACTCCGACCGCTACCACGAGGCGTTCGTGCTCAGGGACCAGCGCACCTCTCTGAACCTGCCGGCGCCACCGGCCGCCTCGCCGGCCTGCGACGGCCCGGCGCCGGGGACCACGTGACGATGCGGAACCCCGCCACGACCACGCCCCGCCGCCTCCCCCTCTGGCCCGCCGTCGCCCTCTGCCTCAGCCTGCCGCTGACCGTCCAGACCATCGGCACTGGGCAGGCGTGGTGGGACATCGCCCTCGGGCGCTTCATCCAGGGCCACGGCATCCCCGCCGCCGACCCCTTCACCTTCCTCGCCACCGCCCATCCCTGGGTGGCCCCGGAGTGGCTCTTCCAGGTGGTGCTGGCCGGTGTCGTCCACGCCGGCGGCGCCGGCCTCGCCTCCCTGGTGATCGGGCTGGTCGCCAGCCTCGCCCTGGTCGTCGCCGCCCTGGCCGTCCCCGGCGCCTCCCCCACCGGCGGCTGGTGGCGGACCGCCGCGGTGCTGGCCGGCGCCGCCACCGCGTCTCCGCTGCTGGGGGTGAACGGCAACTCCGTGACCCTTCTCGGCGCGGCGGCGACCCTGCTCGTCGTCCGCCGCTGGCGCGAGGGCGGGAGCCGGTCGGTGTGGCTGCTCCCCCCGCTCTTCCTGGTCTGGGCCAACTGCGATCCGGGCTTCGTCGCCGGGCTCCTCATCCTCGCCTTCACCCTGCTGATCCACCGTCCCGCCCGGCCGGAACCGGCGGCCGGCGGACGTCCCGGCCTCTCCGCCTCCCTGCTGGCGCGGCTCCCCGGGTCGCCGGAGGCGGCCCAGGTGGCGCTGATCGGCGCCGTCGCGGCCATCGCCGCGGTGGTGCTCGGCCTGGTCGCCGGCGCGGTCGCGATGGTGGTCATGTGGGCCCTGCTCCGGCCCGTCGCGGCAGCTGCCGCCGCGCCCCGGCGGCCCCTATTGATCGCGGCGCTGCTGGCGGCGGCGGCCACCCTGCTCACCCCGGCGGGACCACGGCTCTACACGGTGATCGCCGCGACCCTGACCAGCCCGGCCATCTCGCAGCTCGCCACCGCCCTGCAGACACCGAACTTCCACAACACGTTCCCCCGCCTGATCGAGGTCGTCGCCGGCCTTCTGGTGCTGGCCTGGATGCTGGGCCGACCACCCCGGACCGAGGACTGCCTCCTCGCCACCGCCCTCTTCCTCGCCGCCCTGGAGGCGTCCGGGGCGGCGGGCATCTTCGCCGTCGTCGCCATCCCCCAGCTCGCCGAGTACGGGGCCAGCGCCTGGGCGGAGCGGGGCCCGGCGGCGATCCGCCGTCTCCACCTCGAGCTCCGCCCCCTGTTCGCCCTCGGCTTCGCGGCGGTGATCGCCCTGGCCTCCGTCCTCGTCGTCGTGCCCCGCCTCTCGCCGAGCGCCGCGGCGCGGGCCGAGAGGGACGGCGAGCCGGCGGCCGCCGCCGCCTACGCACTGGCGCAGTTCCCCGGCCAGCCGCTGCTCACCAGCATCTCCGACGCCGGCTACCTCGCCTACCGCTCCCCCGCGGGACATGCGGTCTTCGTCGACGAGTCCATGTCCCAGTTCACCGGGGGGGCGCTGCGCGACTACACGGACATCACCCAGGTGAGCGGCGACTGGCGCACGGTGCTGCAGGACCTGGGCATCCGCCACGCCGTCCTGGTGGCGGACGGCGCCACCACCCAGGCGCTGATCGAGGCCGGATGGACCGTCAACTGCTACGACCCGGCCAGCGGCCGGGCCGTGCTCTCCGCCGGTTCCCAGCCCGCCGCGTTCCCGCCACCCCTGCCGTCCCAGGCGCCCACCTGCTAGCGCCCGCGCTGGCGATGCCGGGCTGGAGGCGCGGCGGCGCCCGCTCCGGCGGCCGGGCTCAGGAGCTCCCGCCCACCTCCGCCGTGTCACTGAGGAGCCGGGCCGCCGCCCGGAACGCCTCGGAGCTGAGCGACGCGTCCCCGCGCCGGCGAGCATGGTCGCCGGCCTCCTGGAGCAGCGCCGCGGCCGCCCTCCGCTCGGCCGCGTCCGGGGCGGCCAGTCCCGCCTCCTGCGCGTAGGCGAGGCCGACCACGATGCGGCCCTCCTCCAGGGCGACCCCGGCGAGGCCGCGCAGCGCGATGCAGCGCAGGGCGTCGTCGCCCGCCTCCTCCGCGCTCCCCCGGCAGTCCTCGAAGCTGCGCGCGGCCGGCGCCAGCTGGCCGCGGCGCCAGTGGGCGACGCCGAGGTCGTGGAGGATCTCCCCCATCCCCCGCCGGTCGCCATCCGCCTGCCGGAGCGGCAGCGCCTGCCGGAGGCGCTTCTCGGCGTCGTCCCAGCGCTGCTCGTCGGCGGCCTGGGCGGCGAGAGTGCCCAGGCCGTCGGCGACGATCCGCAGGTGGGGTCCCTCCCCCACCAGGAGGGCCTTCTCGAAGAGCGCGTCCGCCGCGGTCGCGTCCCCACCGGCCGCGGCCAGGCGTCCCAGGTTGGCGGCGGCGGCCGCCCGGCTGCCGGGGTCGTGCCCGGCCATGGCCCTCCGCCACTCGACGGCGGCGGCGCCCGCCTCCCCGCCCTCCGCCGCCGCGGACCCCAGCTCGACGAGCAGGGAGGCGAGGCCCGCGGCGGGGCCCTGCCCGCCGAGGCGCCGCGCCGCGGCGAGGAACGGGGAGCCGGCGTCGGGGGATGCGCCACGGGAGAGCTCCCGGCCGAGTGCGGCGAGCGCCAGCGCGCCCTCGGGGGCATCGGCCGCCACCCACAGCGCCAGGGCGGCCTGGGCGTCGCGGGCGGCGGGGCCGTGCTCCCCCCGCACCTCCTCGCAGAACCCCCGGCCGAGCAGCGCCACCGCCCTCCAGGTGGGCACCGACTCGGTGGCGAGGACGGTGTCGAAGGCCTCGAGGGCGCCACCGCCCCCGGCGTCGAGAAGGCGCAGGGCGGCCACCAGGCTGGGGGGGAGGGAGGCCTCGGCGCTCACGGTCCCCCCCTTGTAACACGGGGTGAAGCCGCATCGTTACCGGAAGCGCTGGTCCCCCGGGTCGGGAGGGACAGTAGGCTCAACGGCGTGAACCGGAGGATCGGTGCGCCTCGATGACCGTGACCCAAGGGGTTGCCGTCAACCTCACGGTCGCCCCCCCGGCGAACCCCGATCCGCCGCCCCCGCCCCCGCCTCTCGCCGAGGCGCCCGGCCGGACCATCCACGACCTGCCCACCGTCCTCGACCACGACCGCCGCGCCGGTGTGGAACGGGTCATCGAGCTGGCCCGCTGGATCGTCCTGATCTTCGTCGCCGTCAGCGTCAACTTCCCGGGCAACCATCAGAGCAACGCTCCTGAGATCAACCTCCTCCTCGCCATCTGGGCCGTCTTCAACCTCGCCACGACCATGGCCCTGGTGGCCAACCGCCTGCCGACCCGGCGGCTGCAATACGCCATGCTGGCCCTCGACATCGCGGTCGCCAGCGCCCTGGTGGACCTGACCGGGGGCTTCAACTCCGAGCTCGGCATCGTCTTCTACCTGGTCATCATCGCCAGCAGCCTGCGCTTCGGGCTGGCCGGGAGCCTGCTCTGCTCGGCGGCGATCGCCGCCCTCTACCTCGGCATCGGCCTGCTCGACGGCGGGCACCTCACCCAGGCCACCCTCAACCTCTTCGCCGAACGCCTCTTCCTCTTCGTCGTCATGGCGCTGGTCAGCGGGCTGCTCTCCCGGGAGCTGGTCTCGCGGCGGGCCCACCAGCTGGCCCACACCTACGAGCTGGAGGCGCTGGCCTTCAACGAGCTGCGCGAGGTGGACCGCATCAAGAGCGACTTCATGATGCTGGCGTCGCACGAGCTGCGCACGCCGCTCACCAAGATCAAGGCGTGGATCGCCCTCATGCAGGATGCCGGGGACCGCCTTCCCGCCGGCGCCCGCGACGAGGGCATCCGGGAACTCCGCTCCGAGTCCGAGCACCTGGCCCGGCTCACCGAGAACCTCCTCTGCATCGCCCAGCTGGAGTCGGGGGAGATCCGCCTCAAGACCGTCGCCGTGGAGCTGGATGCCGTGGTGAGCCAGACGGTCGCCCGATTCATCGAGACCGCGGATCGCAGCCGCTTCCAGGTCACCATCAGCCCCGACGCCGCGCGGGTGATGGCCGACGCCGACCGGCTCAGCCTCGTGCTCGCCTGCCTCATCGACAACGCCCTGAAGTTCTCCCCCGAGACCGAGCAGGTCCGGATCGTGGGCCGGCGCGACGGCCCCTACGTCGTCGTCGAGGTCCAGGACAACGGGCGCCGGATCCCCGACGCGGAGGCCGACCGGGTCTTCGCCTCCTTCTACCAGGTGGAGTCCCCTCTGGTCCGCCAGCGCGGCGGCTTCGGGGTCGGCCTCTACCTCTCCCGGCAGCTCGTGGAGCGCATGGGCGGGAGGATCTGGGTGGACAACCGCCGGGCCCGGGGGAACTCGTTCGTCATCGGCCTCCAGGCCGGCGTCTAGCCCGGGGGCCGCCGCAACGGCCGGGTGGCGCTGCGGGGGGCCGTCATCTCGGCCCCGTAAAGGTTGGCAACACTCGGGTAACCGAATCAGATTGATCGCCATCCTCGTGGTAGCGTCGTGGCGAACTGAACGGCCGCCAGACAACGCGGCCCAAGTGGACCAACGCGAATGAGCCCATTCACGGACTACAGCATCCTCAACCCCGTGAGCACCGTGGGCAACCGCGGCAGCATCACCGAGGCCACCGTGCTGGTCATCGACGACGACCCGTCGATGCACGACATCCTCACCGTCCTGGGCCAGCAGCACGGCTTCGGCATCCAGTTCGCCGAGGACGGCTTCGACGGCGTCCGGCTCGCCGAGTCGACCGACATCGACCTCGTCATCCTCGACCTCAACCTTCCCGGTCTCACCGGTTTCGACGTCTGCCGGCGCCTGCGCACCGCCGGTGTCGAGGTCCCCATCATCATGGTCTCGGCCAGCTCCGACCCGGTCGACGTCGTCGTCGGCCTGGAGATCGGCGCCGACGACTACATCACCAAGCCCTTCGAGGTTCGCGAGCTGGCGGCGCGGATCAATGCCAAGCTGAGGCGGCAGCGGACCACCCAGTCCCAGGTGCGCCCCGGACGGCTCAAGTTCCCCGGCCTGATTGTCGACGTGGGCCGCCACGAAGTGCTGCGCGACGGGCATCCGGTCACCCTCACACCCACCGAGTTCGACCTTCTGGCGCTGCTCAGCGCCTCCCCGGGACGGGTCATCTCCCGCTCCGAGATGATCCAGAAGGTGTGGGGTCAGGGTGCCGACCTGGACCTGCGCTCCGTCGACGCCCACGTCTACAGGCTGCGCCGGAAGATCGAGCCGGAGGGCCCGCGTCCCACCTACATCCACGCCGTCCCCGGCATCGGGTACCGGTTCGAGCGCCGCGGCCTGAACGAGCGGCTCGCCAAGGCCCAGGAGGGTGCCCAGGACGAGGCGTCCGCGGAGCGGACCGGAGAGGCCTGACCTCGGGGGCGGCCCGGCGGGCCTCGACTCTCAGATCAGGCCGCCGTGCCGGCGGCGGGCGGCCCGGTGACGCCGGCCGTCGGGATGCTGGAGCACCCACGTCAAGGCCCAGGAGGGTGCCCAGGACGAGGCGTCCGCGGAGCGGACCGGAGAGGCCTGACCCCGGGGCCGGTCCCCCGCGACCCGGCGGGCCGCAACTCTCAGATCAGGCCGCCGTACTGGCGGCGGGCGGCCCGGTGACGCCGGCCGTCGGGATGCTGGAGCACCCACTGCCCCCGCTCGTTCAGCTCGGCGAGCCGCGCGTCGATCAGCTGGCTGCCGAGAAGCGAGAGCGTCCTCCCCTGGGGGAGCGCGAAATCGAGACAGGGCATCAGGTCGCCACCCCAGAGGCGGCGCTCCGACTGGCCGCCGTAGACGGCGATGCTGCGCGTCACGCGGCGCTGCTGGGCGCCCCCCACCGCGTACGAGATGCGGTACATCTCGCCGGAACGCAGGGCGAAGCCGTCCACCGGGTTGACCTCACCCCCACGCGGCCCGTCGCGGACCAGACGCGGGCGACGCGGCACCTCGGTGCTGTTGAAGAGAGAGGTTTGTGCGGACATCTTGAAGCGATTATCGAAGCCGGGTTCGACCGTGCGGCGTACGGGGGGTCACGCCCAGGTGACGGTCGGGTCGCCGTTCACCGCCACGCTCGGCGCCGGGCCGGAGCCGCGCCGCCTCCGCCCCCTCCCGGCCGCCATGGGCCGGTGCGGCCACGTGGGTGTCGCAGGCAGGATACGACGGCGCGACTCGCCCGCCCGAGCGGCGCCAGTTCGGCCAAGGTAGGGGAGCCGTGACCTCGACCATGTCCACCCAGATGTCCCGGAGGTGAGCGTGGGGATCGGCATCGCCTGCGTCTCCGGCAAGGGAGGCGTCGGCAAGACCACGACGGCCATCAACCTGGCCGCGGCCCTCGCCGAGCGCGGCCGCCGCGTGCTCGCCGTCGACTGCGATCCGCAGTCCAACCTGACCAGCGGGCTGGGCAAGAACCCGTACGCGCTGGAGGTGAGCCTGGGGGACGTCCTCAGCGGCCGCGTGCCGGCGGGTCGGGCCATCATCCCCACCGAGTGGCCGAATCTCGACATCCTGCCCGCCACCCCCGACCTGACGGCGGTGGAGGCCGAACTCCCCTCCGGGTTGCACCGCGAGACCCTGCTGCGCGACGCCCTGGCCAGGGCGGGCACGCCGGCCGCCTACGACTTCATCTTCTACGACACCCCGCCCAGCTTCGGCTTCCACACCCTGAACGCCATGGCCGCCACCGATTACGTGATCATTCCGCTGCAGATGTCCGGCTACGCCGTCCGCGGTCTCAAGCAGGTGCTGCTGACCGTCCAGCTCGCCCGCACCGGGTTGAACCCGGGGCTGCGCATCCTCGGCATCGTCCCCACCTTCGTCAACCTGCGCACCAACTTCAGCCGGCAGTTGCTCAGCGGCCTCGCCGACCTGGCCGGGCTGCGCATCTTCCAGACGGTCATCGCCCCCACGGTGAAGATCCAGGAGACCTCCCTCGCCGGCATCCCCATCACCACCTACGCGCCCAACTCCAAGGCGGCCGTCGCCTACCGCGAACTCGCCGACGAGGTCCTCCTCAGTGCCTGACCAGACCGGCGCGGAAGAGCCCGAGGCGGCCGCCGGCCGGCTCGCGCTGCAGGCGGGGCCGCTCGCCCGGTGGCTCACCCCGACGGCGGAGTCGCGGGTCGAACGGATCGGCTGCGGCGACATCGACCCGCGTCCCGGGGAGGACCCGGACCCGGCCGACGCGCTCCTCGCCCTGCGCCGGAGCGTCCACCTGCGCGGCATCGTCGAGCCCCTGCTGCTCCGCCCCCTCGACCGCGGACGGTTCCAAGTTGTCCTCGGCGCCCGCCGTCTCCAGGTGGCGCGCCTGCTCGGCCTCTCCACCGTCCCCGCCATCGTCCGCGAGCTGGACGACGCCGAGGCGGCGCTGCTCGCCGCCTGGGGCACCCTGCCCCGGCTGCGGCCGGGACAGCTCGCCCAGGTGGCGGACCGGCTGAGCGCGGCCGGGGTGAGCGACTCCGAGGTGGCCCTGCTGCTCGCCGCCCCCGGGTCGGAGAGGGCACCCGACGCGCCGCGCCTCTTCGCCGGCTCGGCTCCGCTCCGCTTCGCCGGCGGGGCGACGCCAGTCCACCGCCTGCTGGATGCGCTGGGTGCGACCCGGGCGAGCGCCCTCGGTGCCCTGCGCGGCGTGGACCCCGAGCGCCTCACCCCGCCCGGCGCCTGACGCGCCCGGGGAGGCACCGGCATGACGCCGCGGCAGCCGAAACCGCCACCCGAGTCGGAGGCGGAGCTGTTCGAGCAGTGGTCCGTGCTGGACCGGCTGGTGGAGAGGCAGGCCGCCCAGCTCCGCGCTGGCATCCAGGACGCCGAGGACGTCGACGAGCCCGCACCGGACGCGGTCCAGTCGGCGGCGCAGCAGCGGGAGATCGTCCGTCTTCGCGACGAGCTGCGCCAGGCGGTGGCGGCGCGCGACCAGGCGCTGGGCGCCGCCCGGGTCGCCCGTGAGGGGGAGCGGCGGTGGCAGGAGCGCGCCGAGGCCGCGGAGCTCCGCCTGCGCGAGGCTCCACCCGACCAGGGTTCCGAGATCGCGTCGCTGCAGCGGCGGCTGGAGGAGATGGAGGCGGCCATGCGGCGCGCCGAGGCCGGCCACGGCGAGATGCTGGAGGCGCTGCGCGGCGCCCATCTCGAGGTGGAGAGCCTGCGCCTCCAGCTCGCCGAGGCGCACCGCGGCTTCTGGCACCGGGGGCGCCGCTGAGGCCTCGGGCTAGGCGGGCTGCGCCACCGCCGCGCGGCGTCCCTGGGCCATGGCGATGAAGCTGCGCAGCGCGTCCACCGGCACCGGCCGCGTGGCGACCTCCTGCAGCAGCAACTTGGCCTCGTCGAGCAGCAGCGGATCGGGGAGCTCGCCCTTGCCCGAGGTGGCCACCACCCAACCGGCGGAGAACCAGAGCACGGTTTCGAAGGCGAGCCCGCTCACCGTCAGCCCATTGAGCAGCGACTCGGTGATGCGCGCCAGCGGACGTTTCGCGTTACTGACAACAATGCCCCTAATTCGCTCGAGGACGCCCACCTGCTGCGCCAGTCCCACCGTCAGCGCGGCGGCGCGCAGCGAGAGCAGGTCGAGGGCGGTGGGGATGACGATGCGGTCGGCCACGGCCATGGGGCCGAGCAGCGAGGGCTCATGCGGATGCGTGTCGAGGAGGACGACGTCGACGTCGTTGAGGATGGGAGTGATGATGGCGCGCAACTGGTTTTCCAGCAGCGGCTCGTGATTGAGGCTGCGATGCCCCGGCACCGTCTGGATGCCCAGCGGGTGATCGACGAGCGCCTGACGCAGGCTGACCCGGCCGTGGAGAACATCGGCGATGGTGATGGCCTTCTTGGACTTCTCCAGAGCGTTGCTCAGACCCCCCGTGGGATCGAGGTCGATGGCCACGACTCGCAGTCCACTGGAGGACGCGGCGGCGGCCAGCGCATAGGCTGTCGTCGTTTTGCCAACGCCACCCTTCAGTGACGCGATCGTGATTATTTCCGCGGGCACGTCCGTAGAATATCTCGGGATGGCAACAACGGCACCCTTTGTCAATCTCCTGCGACAACTGGCGAGGGCGAAGGACGACTACCGGACGGGTGCCCTCGACATCACCTGGGACGGCGGCAAGGCCAGCCTGTTCCTGGTCTTCGGCCAGCCCACGCACGCCGTCATGGAGACTTCGGACGGGAGCCACCTGGAGGGATCGGAGGCGCTCACCGCCCTGGTGGCGGGGCTGCCCAACCGCTTCGCCGTCTCCTCCTGGCGCAAGGTCGTGGCTCGCAGCGAGACGCTCAAGTGCACCCTCGAGGAGCTCATGGAGCCCTTCGCACAGATGGCCGGCGCGGCGTCGCCGAGCGCCCCGGGCGCGACCGGCGCCCCCGGCGGCGTGGCCGGGCTGGGCGGCGAGGCCGACGTCGACTTCGGCCTCGAGGACTTCCCCCTCCTGCCTCTCGGGCCCTCGCTGTGGGCCGACGCCGCCGCCAGCGTCGTGCACCTCGACGTCCTCATCCCCACCCTGCCGGACGCCCTCATCGTGCTCACCGCGCCCAAGCTGCGCGCCGCGGCCGTCGTCGTGGACCACCGGCTGGTGGACGCCGTCTGGGTCGATGACGTCGAGCGCATCACCGGCGAGGCGGCCGCCATGGCCCTCATGGGGGCGGCTGACGGTAGCGTCTCCGGCTACTGCCTGGACAGCCCCGAACTCGCCCTGGCGCTGACCAAGCTCTGGCGCTGCCCGGTCACCTTCAGCGGCCTCCCGGCGCCGTGGGTCGACGCTGATCGTGTCCTTGCGGACATCGAGCGCGGCCGCCGCGGCTGCGCTCTCGTCGTCACCGGCGACCACCGCGCCGTCGCCCTCCTCTCGGCCGGCCGGCTGATCGGCGTCTACACCGACAGCGACCGCCAACCCTCGGCCGACCGAGAGCGCCTGGCGCGGGCGCTGGCCGTTCCGGGAGCCACCCTGACGCTGCGCGCGGAGCCGGAGACGCGGTCCGTGGAGCGGCTTCCGGAGGCGAGCTTCCACGCCTTCGTCGCCCCGGCCCTGCCCGCCACTCCCCCAGAGCCGGCGCCCACCGCGGCGGTCTCCCCGATGGCGAGCGCGGCACCCGTCCCGCCGGCCCCCCAGGGTCCCGGTCGCCGCACCCCGGCACCGGCCGCCGCCGCTCCGTCCCCGCCCCAGCCCCCACCCTCCCCTTCCGGAACGGCGTCCCAGGCGGCACCCTCCGAGCGGCCGGCCGGCACCCCGCCACCGCGCGGCGCGCGCCCCGCACCGGAAGCCGCCGCTCCCCCGCCCGACCCCGCACCGGGCGGCACCCTCGAGCCCCTGCTCTCCGTCAGCGCCACCACCGACCGGGTCCCCGATCCGGCGACGGCCGCCAGCATGTTCACCGACGCCGCCCCGGACTGGAACGCCACCGTGCCCGCGGCGGATGGGGCGGCGCAGGAGATGTTCGTCGGCCTCCCCTCCGGGCAGGGCCCCGACTACGAGGCGGTGAAGGCCGACCTGATCCAGATCGGAGCCCTGTGGCTGGGCCGGGACGACCTCGCCCCCGTCGCCGAGATGATCAGCTCCACCAAGCCGTCGATCGGCGCCTTCCTCGCCACCATCGACGCCATCAAGGCCCTCTCCGTCCCGGGCCACGAGGCGTCGGTGATCCGGGCCATGGCCCGTGAGATGCACTACCACGCCGCCGAGTACCTGAGCGGGGTCTGATCCGGATGAGCTCGGTGCTCGACTTCCTGACCGGCCATGCGGCCTGGTTCTTCGCCGGCGCGGCGGTCGTCGAGGGCATCCTCGCCGCCTGGCTGATCCGGCGCAACGACGAGCTGCGGATGCGGTTGCAGCGCACCCGCGGGCTGGCCGAGGAGGCGGCCCGCACGGCGGCCCTCGCCGCCCCGGGCGGCATCGACCCCGAGATCGTCATCCAGCTCCTGCGCTCAGGGCAGAGCGCCACGCTCGACGTGGTGCGCGACCTGACGATCCAGGCGGAGCTGGGGGACGGCCCGCGGAGCCCTCAGGCGTCGGGGTCGCGGTAGGCGGCGGCGACCAGCTCCCAGGTGCGCTCGACCGCCTGCTCCCGCAGGCTGGTCATGGCCGCCTCGGTGGCGCGAAGGATGTGGACTCCCTGCCGGATCGACCAGCCACTGCGCGGCGCGGAGACGGGGCGGGGCACCGGGCGCCAGCCCGACGCCGACACCCGCCCATCGTCCGGCCGGGCCGCCTCATCGCGCCGGAAGCTGGGCATGGCGGCCACCTGGAACTCACCGGGGGGCGCGTCCGCGGGACGGGCGGGTGGGGCCGGCCGCGGTGGTGCGGGGACCGGGGACGGCTCCGGGCGCGAGACGGCCGGCGGCGCGGCGCGGCTGCCGACCAGCGCCATCAGCGCGGAGGCGAGGCTCTCGCCGGAGTCGAAGGCGCTGCCCTCGCCGAACCAGTCCTCCTCGAGCTCGGCCTCGCCGGGGGCGAGGAAGCCCGCCGCCGGGGGCGTCACGGCCGCCACCGCCGGCTGACGGCGGTCGAGGCCCTCGGGTACATACTGGAAGTCCCTCCGCACTGATGAGACGCCCATCGTATCCGGGGACAGCCCGTCGCCCGGGAAAAGATCCTGTATCGAACGTGTTGCCACCGGAGGGTCCCGAGCCTCTCGGGACCAGAATCGCGGGTGAAGCCGCAATTGGGCGGTGGCCACCCTCGTCGACAGGAGCCACCTTGTGAGCGCTGCCACCAACCCCCGGATGGACGCCCGGTACCTGGACGCCCTTGGACCCCTCCGTCCCCTGATCGAGGACGACAGCCTCACCGAGATCATGGTCAACGGCCCGGACATGATCTACGTGGAGCGCAAGGGGAAGATCCTGCTCACCGACATCCGCTTCGACGACGAGGCGCACCTGCTCCGGGTCATCGACACCATCGTCAGCTCGGTGGGCCGGCGCATCGACGCCCGCAGCCCGCTCTGCGACGCCCGCCTCCTCGACGGCTCCCGCGTCAACGCGGCCATCCCCCCGGTTGCCCTGGACGGGCCCCTGCTCACCATCCGGAAGTTCGCCAAGGATCCCTATCAGGTCTCCGACCTGATCGGATTCGGCACCCTCACCCAGGAGAGCGCGTCGTTCATCCAGTCGTGCGTCCTGGCCCGGGCCAACATCGTCGTCTCCGGCGGGACCGGCACCGGCAAGACCACCCTCCTCAACGTCTGCTCCGGCTTCATCCCCATCGACGAGCGCATCGTCACCATCGAGGACGCGGCTGAGCTCCAGCTCCACCAGGAGCACGTCTGCCGGCTGGAATCCCGGCCCCCGGACGTCAACGGCGAGGGCAACATCCGCATCCGCGACCTGGTCATCAACGCCCTGCGCATGCGGCCGGACCGCATCGTCGTCGGCGAGTGCCGCGGCGGCGAGGCGCTGGACATGCTGCAGGCCATGAACACCGGCCACGACGGCTCCATGACCACGGTGCACGCCAACAGCCCTCGCGAGACGCTCTCCCGCCTCGAGACGCTGGTCCTCATGGCCGGCATGGACCTGCCCCTGAAGGCGATCCGCCAGCAGGTGTCCAGCGCCATCAGCATGGTCATCCAGCTCGCCCGCCTCAAGGACGGCTCGCGCAAGATCGTCTCCATCACCGAGGTCGTCGGCATGGAGGGGGACACCGTCACCATGCAGGAGATCTTCCGGTTCGAGTCGCGCGGCGCCGACCCCGTGACCGGCAAGATCATCGGCGACGTCAGCCCCACCGGCATCCGGCCGAAGATCATCGACCGCCTCTTCGACATGGGCATCCCCCTGCCGCCGCGCATGGCCCAGCTCTTCCCGGACCACCGCCAGATCCAGCGGGGCGCCCAGCTGGCCGCCCTCGGCCTGCAGGCGAACAACGGCGTGCCACCCGGTGCCATGCCGCCCATCCCCGGGATGCCGCCGGGCATGAGCATGCCCCCCGCCGGTCCGCCCGCCCTGCCTCCCGCCCTCCGCGGCCGCTGACGCGGGCGCGGCCGCCGCGCGGGTGGGCCGCCGCCCCCTCCCCTGACCGCGCTCTCGGAACCCGAGGTCAGGCCGCGCCGGCGACGCCCAGCACCGCGAGGATTCCCTCCTCGTCGAAGGGCGGGACGGTGGGACGGGCGAGGAGGAACCCCTGGCCGTGGGTGACGCCGAGGTCGCGCAGGGTCTGCAGCTCGGCGCTCGTCTCGATGCCCTCGGCGACGATGGTCGTCTGCACCTCCTGGGCGAAGGCGACCATGGCACGCGAGATGGCCCGCCGGGGGACGTCCGACTCGATGCCGCGGATGATCGAGGCGTCCAGCTTGATGATGTCGGGGACCAGCAGCAGCATGTGGCTGAGGCTGGCCAGCCCCGCCCCGGTGTCGTCGACGGCCAGCCGGATGCCCCCGTCGCGCAGCGGCCGCAGCGCCCGGGTCAGCCGGTCGTAGTCGCCCACCGGCGCGCGCTCCGTCATCTCGATGACGATGCGCTCCAGGGGGACGTCGCTGAAGAGGCCGAGGACGTCCGTGCGCAGCAGGGTCGACGGCGAGAGGTTGAGGGAGAGGTAGGCGTGGACGGGGAGCGCCGGCAGCCCGGCGAGGGCCGCCTCGATGGCGCGCACCTCCAGCTCCTCGCGCAGGCCGACGTCACCCGCCTCCTGGAACCACTGCAGCGGCACCCCGGTCTCGAATCGGGAGAGCGCCTCGACGCCGGTGACCAGGCCGCTGAGCAGGTGGATGATCGGCTGGTACACGGAGCGCACTCCGCCGCCGTCGATGACGCTGCGGATCCGCCCCAGGAGCTTGTCACGGGCGCTGTCCGCATCCTCGTCGGCGGCGAGGCGCTCGGCGAGCTCGCGCACGACGCTGCCGGCGACATCCGGGGAGACGACCGACTCGCCGCGGCGGACGCGCTCGATGGTGTCGGTGACCTCGTCGGCCAGCGCGCCCTTGACCAGGTAGGCGACGGCGCCGGCACGCAGCATCTCCACCACGCTGGCCCGGTCGCCGTACGCGGAGAGGGCGACGATGCGGGTGTCGGGGCTGGCGGCGCGGATGCCTCGCGCGGCGGCGGGGCCGCCCCCGCCCGGCATCTTGACGTCCAGGACGGCCACGTCGGGGCGCTCCCGGGTCGCCGCCTCCACCGCCTCGACGGCGTCGGCCGCCACGGCGACCACCTCGATGCCCGGCTCGGAGTCGAGGAGGTCCCGGAGCGCCTCGCGGATGTTGACGTCGTCGTCGGCGATGAGGACCCGGGTGGGCGATCCGCCGCTCATGCGGCAGCCCTCCCGCCGGGGGCGATCCCGGTCAACCGGGAGATGGCCGCCTGCCGGAGACCCGTGCCAGGGCCGGAGTCCGCCGGGCCTCGCCCCGCGGCTCCGACTGCCGAATATGGGAACACGTCAGCCTGAGTCTAGACACGCCCGGTCCCGGCCCGGGGCGCGCGCCACGACCGAAACCCTTTGGTGAGGCACCCGTCACCGGCTTGCCCGATTCTTTACAGGAATCACGCCGCCGGGCGCGGATCGATCAGCTCGCCGCGTCCCGCACGGTGAACATCGACTCGTCCACCGCCTCGCCCTCGGAGCGCAGGTGCTCGAGGATCTCCGGGACGGTGCCGGTGGGCACCAGTTCCCCGATGACCTTGCCGCTCTCGGGGTCCACGCCCGTCTGCTTGAAGGTGAACAGCTCCTGAAGCTGAACGCCGGACTCGTCGGAGCCGATGATCTCGCAGATGCTGACCACCTTGCGGGTGCCGTCGCGCAGCCGCGACTGATGCACGATGAGGTTGACCGCCGAGCCGATCTGCTCGCGGATGGCCCGCGACGGCAGGTCGGCGCCCGCCATCAGCACCAGCGTCTCCAGGCGGCTCACGCATTCCCAAGGGCTGTTGGCGTGCAGCGTGGTCAGCGAACCGTCGTGGCCGGTGTTCATGGCCTGAAGCATGTCCAGCGCCTCGCCGCCACGGCACTCGCCGATGACGATCCGGTCCGGCCGCATGCGCAGGGCGTTGATGACGAGATCGCGAATCGTCACCCGACCCCGGCCCTCGACGTTGGCCGGCCGCGTCTCCAGCGTGACCACGTGGTCCTGGCGCAGCTGCAGCTCGGCGGCGTCCTCGATGGTGACGATGCGCTCGTCCTCCGGGATGAAGCTGGAGAGCACGTTGAGCGTGGTCGTCTTCCCCGAGCCGGTGCCGCCGGAGACGACGACGTTGAGCCGGGAGCGGACACAGGCGCGCAGGAAGTTGACCATGTCGGGGGTGATCGACCCGTAGCGCACCAGGTCCTCGATGGTGAGGGCCTCCTTGGCGAACTTCCGGATGGTCACCGTCGGACCGCGCAGCGCGAGCGGCGGGATGATGACGTTGACGCGCGACCCGTCCTTGAGGCGGGCGTCCACCATCGGCGACGATTCGTCGACGCGGCGGCCGATGGAGCTGACGATCCGGTCGATGACCTGCATCAACTGCTCGTTGCTCTCGAAGGTGACCGGGCTGGAGAGGAGCTTGCCGTGCTCCTCGACGTAGATCTGGTTGGGGCCGTTGACCATGATCTCGGTGATGTCCGGATCGGCCAGGAGGTCCTCCAGGGGGCCCAGCCCGAGGACGTCGTGGATCAGCGTGTCGACGACCCGCTGGCGGTCCTGCCGGGTCATCGTCAGGTTCTGCTCGGTGATCGCCTCCGCGACCAGCTCGGCGATGCGCTGGCGGACGACGTCCCCCGGGGCGCTGTCGGTGTTGCCGGCCAGGTCCTCGACCAGGCGCTGGTGCACCCGGGTGCGGAGCTGGCTGTACATGGCTCCGGCCGGGCCCCGGCCCGGGACGCGGATCCCCGTCCGGTTCAGCAGGGAGGACGAGCGGGCCCCGTCGCCTCCCGGGGCCGCGTCGCGGCCCGCGAGGAGCGGCGCCGGCGACGCCGCCGGGGAGCCCGGCCGGTTGAACCACGGAGCGGGCGCGGCCGGCGCGGCCGGGATGGCGGGGCGGGGCGGGGCCGCCGGCGCCGCCGCCGAGGCGCGCATCGACCACGCCGGCTGGGCGGGCGTTGTCTCGAGGCCGGTCTCGCCGGGGACGGCGACACGGAGATTGGGGGGCGGCGATGCCGGGGCCGGTGCGACCGGCGGGCCCGCTGCCCCGGGGGCACCGGCCGGGACCCCGTCCTCAGCTCTGCGCTGGACACGATCGAGAAGCGACATCTTGTGTTCCCATGTGCCCGTGTGACGCCGGCGCTTCCGCCGCGTCCATGACCTTCTGACGTTCCGATTCCGGCTCGCTCCGGCGGACCCGGACCCGGTTCCACGACTGCGACGGTGGTGATGAGTGCAACTCAGAGGACCGCCTCATCGCATGGTCCCCTCCCCAGCTCACCCTTCGTCGTGCGCTGTGCAACGGGGTGGTCACGGAGGGATGACGAACTCCCGGTGCCCGCCGCCGGCGCGCTGCAATCCCCCTCGTGAGCCTCGACAACGCCTGCCCGCCCCCCCTGGCGCCGGCCGATGCGGGCTGGGAGGCGCTCTGCCGCACGGCCGACGCCGTCCGGGCGACGGCTCGCCGCGGCTCCAGGACGGTGCGGCGTGCGGCCCGACGCCGGACCCTGCTCTCGGCCGCTCTGGTCGCCGGCGCCATCACCGCCGTGGCGCAGTTCCCCACCTCGCCGGTGCGGGCGGACTCGGGGGCCGACGGAGACCTCTTCTCGATGACCAACCAGGACCGCACCAGCAATGGCGTCGCCGCGCTGAACGGGAACGGCACGTTGCAGTCCATCGGCGAGAACCTCCCCTACGGCGGGTGCAGCGGCGCCGGCACCATCGACGGCCGCGCCCAGGACATGATCAACCGCAACTACTTCGACCACGCCATCCCCCCCTGCAACCAGTACGTCTTCTCGATGATGCAGTACTTCGGCGTCAACTACCGCTCGGCGGGCGAGAACATCGGGTGGGTCAGCGGCGAGGACTCCGCCTACGACGCCGCCCAATGGATCAACCAGCAGTTCATGCAGAGCTCCGATCACGAGGCCAACATCCTCAACCCGAACTTCACCGACCTCGGCATCGGCAGCGCCCAGACCGCCTCCGGCCAGTCGTGGACCGGCGGCGGCAGCAGCCTGCAGAACGTCTGGATCTTCGCCGAGGAGTTCGCCCAGCTCGGTTCCAGCCCGCCACCGCCCACGGCGACTCCGACCCCCGCGCCCAGCACGCCTGCGGCCACGCCGGCGCCCACCGCGACGCCCGCGCCCACGCCCACGGCGACTCCGACCCCCGTGCCCACGCCCACGCCCACCCCCACCCCATCGGCCACGCCCACATCGGCGCCGGGCCCCTCCTCGCCGGTCTACGTCTACGCCGGGCAGGGACTGATCGCCGACACCGTCGAGGCCACCCTGGAAGGCTTCCTCTTCGGCTAGAGTTGCGGCCAATTCCGCCCCTTACAGCAGGGAGCCGCGTGCAGGATTCCCACCGCGAGACCACCCCGGCGGGCGCCCCCGTCGTCGCCGTCGAGGCGCTGACCAAGAGCTTCCACATCAGCCGGCCGCCGCGCACCGTGCTGGACGGGATCTCCTTCACCGTCGGCGCCGGCGAGTTCGTCGCCATCATGGGGCAGAGCGGCTCCGGCAAGAGCACCCTGCTGCACATCATGGGCGGGCTCGAGCCGCCCGACTCCGGGCAGGTCCGCATCGACGGTCAGGACCTCTATGCCATGGGGGACGCCGAGAGGGCGGCCTTCCGCCGCGACCACATCGGCCTCGTCTTCCAGTTCTTCAACCTCATCCCCAGCCTGACGGCGGCGGAGAACGTGGCCCTGCCGCTGCGCCTGCGCGTCGGCCGCCGGCGCGATCGCTCGGCGCGCCTCGACCGGGGAGCGGTCAGCGAGCGCGTGACTGTGCTGATGGACCTGCTCTCCCTGCACGGCCTCCAGGGGCACGGCCCCGAGGAGATCTCCGGCGGCGAGCAGCAGCGTGTGGCCATCGCCCGCGCGCTGGCCGCGGCGCCGACGCTCCTGCTCGCCGACGAGCCCACCGGCAACCTGGACCGCCCCAGCGGCGACGAGGTCATGCACCTGCTCGCCCGCCTCTGCCGGGAGCGGGCGCAGACGACGATCGTGGTCACCCACGAGGCCCGGGTCGCCGCCTACGCGGACCGGGTCCTGGTCATCAGCGACGGGAAGCTGGTGGACGAGGTGGCCGTCGAGGCGGGCGTGGCGGACGGCGATCCGCGGGGTGTGCGTGCCCTGGCCCGCCGCCTCGAACACCATGACCTCTGACCTCCGGCGATGAGCCCGCCGCAACGGCGGAGATCCGCCCGGATCCTCCGGGGGCCTGCCGGGGCGGTGCGGGGGATCGCCGCCGGCCTGGGGTGGCTCGTCACCGGCGGCCTGGGCGCCGGGCTCCGGCCCGTGGCCGGGCGCAGCCTCCTGGCCCGGCCGGTGCGCTCGCTGCTCACCGTCGCCGCCGTCACCCTGGGGGTGGCGGTCATGCTCGGCGTGCAGATCGACATCGCCGGTGCCCAGACCCAGGCCCGCGAGGCGGCCGCGGCGCGGACCGGCAGCTCGGGTCTGGACGTCCAGACGACCGCCGGCGGCGGGCTGAGCTCCGACCAGCTGGCCGCTCTCAGCGGCGTCCCCGGGGTCGAGCAGGTCGCACCCCTCTATGAGAAGGAGGTGTCCGCCCGGGCGGCGCAGGCCGGCTCCCCGGTGACGACGGTCATCCTCGTGGGCATCTCCGGCGGGCAGGCGGCCCTCCGCCCCATCGCCCTGGTCGCCGGCAGCCTTCCCGACGCGCAGAGCCAGGACGAGGTGGCCATGGACCTGTCCCTGCGGGCGGCCCTCGCCCCCGCCGGGAGCACCCTCCAGCTCGGGGACAGCCTGCTGCTGACGACGTCGTCCGGGGAGGTCAGCTTCCGCGTCGTCGGCTTCACCGCCCCCGGGAGCGTCAGCGCCAGCTTCACGCGCGATGTCATCTTCGTCCCCCAGGCGGAGCTGCTGCGCGCCTTCGACCTCGGTCTCCGGGCACCCCTGGCGGCCCTCCGGCTGGCCCCGGGAGCCAGTGCCGGCGCGGTGGCGGCGGCCGTCCACTCCGCCCTCGGCAACTCGGTCGCCATCACCGGCTCGGCCGCCGAGACCAGCAACCCGCTGGCCCAGCTCACGCCCCTGCTCCTCCTCGTCGGCGTCCTCAGCCTCCTCATCGGCGCCGGGGTCAGCGCCAACACGGTGAGTCTCGCGGCGCTCGAGCGCCGCCGCGACATCGGCCTGCTCCGGGCCGCCGGAGCATCGGCCATGCAGGTCTTCCGCCTGCTGGTCGGCGAGGCCACGGCCCTGGCCCTGGCCGGAGCCGCCCTCGGCGTCGGCGCCGGGGTCGGCCTGGGCGCCCTGCTCCAGCTCGCCTATCGCGGTCCGGGGTCGCCGCCTCTGCCCGGGCTCCAGATCAGCCCCTGGGTGGCCGTCCTGTCGGCGCTGGTCGGGGCCGCCGCCGCCGTGGCCGGTGCGGCCGTCCCCGCCGCCTCGTCGGCGCGGCTGTCGATCCTGGACGCCCTGAGCGCCGACAGCGCCGGCAGGCCGGACCGGCTGCACGGTGCCCCGCTCGGGGCCGTCCTCCCCCTCCTGGGACTGGCCGTCATCGCCGGACTCGGCGGTGGTGCGGCCGTCGCCGTGAGCGCCGTCGCCTTCCTGCTGGCCGTCGGCCTCAGCCTGCCCGCCCTCGCCCCCTGGCTGACCCAGTGGCTGGGACGCCTGCTCGGGGCGCTCTGGCCGGAGACCCAGGTCACCGCCGCCAGCCTCGCCCGCCACCGGAACCGCACGGCCCTGACGCTGAGCGGCCTGGTCACCGCGGTGGCGGCGGCGGTGGCCGGCACCATCCTCCTCTCCGGCAGCCTGGCGGCCGGCACCGCCTGGGTCAACAGCCTGTTCATCGGCAACACGCTGGTGCAGAGCCCGGTGACGGAGAGGACGGCGATCGCGACCCAGCTGGGGCAGGAGGCGGGCGTCCAGGTCACCGGCCTGCGCTTCTTCCCGGCCGTGGTGGGCGGCGAGGTCATTGGCATCTCCGCCATCGACAGCCGCACCTACGCGGACCACGGCGGCCTCGACGTCGTGGACGGCAACCGCGGCCAGGCCCTGGCGGCGATCGGCGCCGGACCGAGCCTCCTCGCCCCGCTCACCCTGGCGAGCGCGAACGGCTGGCGGGTCGGCACCGAGCTGGCGGTGGAGACGGCCTCCGGCACGACCGAGTTCACCGTGGCCGGGATCGTCGAGCACTCGTTCCCCTCCGGGGACGGCCAGGAGTCGCTGATCGTGGACGGCACCGAGGCGGTGCGGACCTTCGGCACCGACGCCTCGGGGTTCGACGATCTCGAGGTCCTCACCCCCGGCCACACCGCCCTGGTGCACCGGGTGGCCACCGAGTTCGGCCTGGCCACGACCCCGATCACCACCATCGACGCCCGGACCGAGGAGGCCCTCGGCGACACGGTGGGTATCCTCCCCGCCGTGGCCTGGATCGCCGTCGCCATCGCCATGCTCGCGGTTGTCAACACGCTGGTGGTCAACGCCCGTCTGGGGCGCCGGGAGCTGGCCCTGCTGCGCGCCGTCGGGCTGAGCCGGGGCCAGGCCCGGCGCCTGGTGCTGGCGCAGGCCGCTCTCCTCGGCGCCGCCGCGGTGCTGGCGGGCCTCGGCGTCGGCTGCCTCCTCGCCCTGCCCATGCTGCACGCCAGCGGCAGCACCGGCTTCCAACCCGCCTTCGTCCTGCCCTGGCAGGCGGTGCTCGTCCTGGCCGCCACCGTCCTGGTGGCTCCTGTCGTGGCGGCGCTGCTGCCGGCACGCCGCGCCACGGCGGCGGACATCGCCACTGCGGTGCACCATGAGTGAGCTGCCGCGACGCGCCACCGTCGGGCTGGGGCTGGCGGCGGCCCTGGCGGTCGCGGCGTCGGCGTGCGGGTCGGCGCCCGGCCTGCTGACCGGGGAGGCGCAGGGCTACCTGATCACCCTGGACCAGCTTCCCTCCCCCGACTTCACCGTCTACCAGGCACCCGCGGCGGTGGGCGCCGGCTGGCTCGACGCGCAGGGCTCCGCGGCGCTGAGGCGCGACGGGTTCCAGCAGGCGTCCGAGGTCGAGTTCTACCGGCAGGTGGCCCTCGACACGAGCAACGGCCCCATCACCGTCACCGCCGTGGTGGCCCGGTTCGCCGCCGCCACCGGGGCGGCCTCGGCGATGCAGGTGCTCGACGCCGCGCTCGACCAGCGCCCGGGCGCGACCGCCGTCTCCACCGGCCCCCTCGGCGACGGCGCCCACGCCATCACGCAGATGGCGACGCTGAACGGCGTCTCCATCACCCAGGTCGTGGTGGTGTGGCGGGTCGACAACCTGGTCGACAGCCTCACCGGGCAGGGGCGGTACGGGGGCATCACCGTCGACCAGATGCTGGCCATCGCGCAGACGCAGACGGCCGACGAGCTGCTCCCGTCCACGGCCACCGGCGTCCCCTCCACGGCTTCCGCCCCGGCCACGCCCTCCCCCACCGCGACGGCCACCCCCGGCGCAGCAGCCGGGGCCACTGCCTCCGCCACCGCGACGGCCGGCGCCACGGCGACGGCCGGCTCGTAGGTCAGGCCCGGCGCGACCCCCAGCGGAACCAGCGAAGGGTGACGAGCATTGCCGCCGCGCCCCAGAGAAGGAGCACGGGCAGGTCGTGCACGTCCCAGCCGGTCGATGAGGGCTTGGCCCCGAAGGCGGTGAGCATCATCTCCTTGAATCCGAAGGCGGGAAAGACCTTGGCGATGTCGTCGAGCAACGTGTTGGAGAAGCTGAAGAAGAAGCCGGAGAGAAAGAGGAGCGGCAGGTAGATGACGTTGACGATGGCGGGGGCGGCGTCGGCGTTGGGGATGATCACCGTCAGGGCCAGGCCGATGGCACAGAAGACGGTGCCGCCCAGCAGCACCGTCACCACCGCCGGCAGCGGATGCGCCGGCCAGGGCGACCCGTACAGGACGTGCCCCACCAGGGACGTCAGCGCCACGAGGAGCACGGCGGTGATGAGAGCCGAGCCGACGAGACCGACAACGAACGCGGCCACGGGCAAGGGGGTCCCGCGCATGCGCTTGAGCACCCCGTTGTCCCGGTGCACCGTGACGAGGATCGCCAGATTGACCAGGCAGGTGGTGATCACGCCCCAGGCGGCCATGGCGGGGACGAAGAACGTGTTGTACGGAGTCGACACGCCCCCCACGCACTGGCCGCGCGCTCCGTAGGTGCCGTCGATGCACGCCTTCTCGCCGTTGAAGATGGTGCCGAAGATGAGCAGGAACATGATGGGGAAGAAGAAGCCGAAAAAGGCCGCCGCGGGGTTGCGCCAGAATCCCCTCTGCTCGGCGCGGACCTGGCCGAGCGCGATCCTCGCCTCAAGCATCGCGGGTCAACTCCAGGTAGACATCCTCCAGCGACGGCTGGGTGACCTCCAGCCTCGCCAGCTCGATACCCTGACCGAGCGCCCAGGTGGTCAACTCGTTGAGGGCCCGCGTCGGCGTCTCCGTCACGATGGTGACGACGGAGCCATCCCCACCGGGGATGACCTCGCCAACCCTGGGGACGTCCACGCCGGCGGGTTGGGCGAAGCGGATGGTGGCCACGGCCTGCTCGGCGCGCAGGCTGTCGGGCGCGCCGATCCTCACCACCTGGCCGTCGGCGATGATGCAGATGCGGTCGGCCAGGTTCTGGGCCTCGTCCATGTAATGGGTCGTGAGCAGCACCGTCTTGCCGAGCGCCTTCATGCTGCGCACGATCTCCCACGCGTTGCGCCGCGCCGACGGGTCGAATCCCGTCGTCGGCTCATCGAGGAAGATCAGCTCGGGATCCCCGACCAGCGCGAGGGCCAGGTCGAGCCGGCGCTGCTGCCCCCCGGAGAGCTTGCGCACCCTGACGCCAGCACTTCCAGCCAGCCCCACCAGGTCGACGACCTGCGCCGTGGGCAGCGGCTTCGGGTAGTAGCCGCCGAAGAGCTCGACCACCTCGCGCACCGTCAGGTAGGGAAGAACGGCGCACTCCTGGAGCACGAGGCCGACGCGCTGCTTGAGCCGCCGGCCGCCGGACTGCGGGTCCTCGCCGAGCACCTCGACGCGTCCGTGGTCGCGCCGGCGGTACCCCTCGAGAATCTCCACGGTCGTCGTCTTGCCGGCGCCGTTGGGGCCGAGCAACCCGAACACCTCGCCCGCCTCGATGCTGAAGCTGATGCCCCGCACCGCCTCGACCGGCCCGTACGACTTCCGCAGGTCCTCGACCAGGATCGCGGGCACCCCGCCACCTCTCTGCGATATCGGAGATTCGCGGCGAGTATATCGGGAGGCGGTCGTCGGGCCGGAGTGCCCGAGGAAGCGATGGGGACGCGCCGGGTCCCCCGCTCAGCCCGCCAGGAACGCGGTCGGCGCGCGCAGCGGCCGCCCCTCGAGCAGCAGGCGGCGCACCTCGCGGCCGGCGACCGGCCGGGAGAAGAGGAATCCCTGGTAGGCGTCCAGGCCCTCGGGACGGAGGCGGTCGAACTGCTCCTCGGTCTCGACACCCTCGGCGATGACCCGCAGCCCGAGGCTGCGCCCGAGCGCGATCAGGGCCCGCAGCAGCGCCGAGGGATCGGCGACCGGGAAGGTGGGATCGAGGAGGAAGCTGCGGTCGATCTTGATGGTGCTGATGGCGAGCTGGTGGAGCTTCCCGAGGTTCGAGTAGCCGGTGCCGAAGTCGTCGAGGGAGATCGTGACGCCGAGCCCGGCGAGCTCGCGGAGCACCACCGAGGCCGATGCCGAGTCGGCCAGCGCCGCCGACTCGGTCACCTCGAGCTCCAGTGACTGGGGATCGGTGCCGGTCTCTCGAAGGCAGCCGACGACGTCATCGACCAGGCTGTGGTCGACAAGCTGATATGCCGAGACGTTGACGGCGACGCTGACCTGCCCCAGGCCCTCGCTCCGCCATTCCTGGGCCTGGCGGAGCGCGCTGCGCAGGACGAAGCGGCCGATGTCGCGGATGATGCCGATCTCCTCCGCCAGCGGGATGAACCGCGACGGGGGCAGCTCACCGAGCACGGGGTGGTGCCAGCGAGCCAGCGCCTCGAGGCCGACGACGCGCAGCGTGGCCGCGTCCACCTGGGGCTGGAAGACGACGCTGACCTCACCGCGGTCGATGGCGCCGTGGAGCTGCTGCTCGACGAGGAGCCGGTCCTGCGCCTCGTCCGAGAGGGCCGCCTGGAACCGGACCACCCGCTCGCCGGAGATCTGCGCCCGGTGCTGCGCCATCGCCGCGTGCCGCATCAGCATGGCCGGATCGCCGCCGTCCTCCGGGGCGATGGCGGTGCCGATGACGGCCCCCATGTGCAGCTCGGCCGCGCAGCTGGTGCAGGGCATGGCGACGGCCCCGGCGATGCCGCGCGCCAGCTCCAGGGCCTCCTCCGGCGAGGCGAGACGGGGCAGGAAGATGGCGAACTGGTTGTCGGACCAGCGGGCGAGGAAGGCCTCGGGCAGATCGGACGTGGCCCCGCGCCCCGCCACCCGCGCGCGCCCGCGGTCCACCATGGTGTCGACGCAGTCGCGGACGCGGAGCGCCATCTCGGCCTTGAGCCTCTCGCCCGCCTCGTGACCCAGCGTCTCGACCATGGCACGGACCCGGTCGAGACGGATGAGCAGCACCCCGGTGCACTCCCCCGCGGGTTCCGCCGCCGCGAGCGCGGCGGCAAGGCCTGCGGTGAAGGCCTCTGAGTTGGGCAGGCCGGTGAGACGGTCGTGGGACGCGGCGTACTCGGTCTGCGCAACGATGCGTTCGCGCTCATCCGTCCAGCGCGTCACGTCCACCCCCACGCAGGTGACCGTCTCCCCGTCGCCGCTCTCACCGAGGGCGTGGGTCACCGACCAGGCGATGGTGCGGATGCGCCCGTGGGCGTCGAGGAACGGGGCCTCGACGCAGCCGGCGCCAGATGGGCTCCGCACCGCAGTGTCGAAGGCCTCGGCGACGCCGTCGCGGTGCTCCGAGGGGACCAGCGCCTCGTGCCAGGGACGCCCCGACACCTCCTCCCAGCTCCAGCCCGCCAGGGCGAGAAGGTGGGGGTTGGCGAACGCGAGGCGTCCGGCCGGGTCGGTGATCATGGCAAGCACGCCCGGCCCCGCAGCGGGCCCCGACTCGCCATCCGCGAGATGGTCGCTCATCCCCTCGGGGGGCAACGGTCCAGCGTCGAACATCGTCGACCGAATCTCCTCATCGAACCGGTGGGCGGTTGGGGTGTTCCCGCTGCGAATGGTCGCTTGCGGTGATGGGGTGGAACGACGCTTTTACCTGCCCTGGGACGTTTCAGCGACAGCGGCGTCATCGCCGCCGGACGACCGCCCGCCGATGTGACGTTCCGGTGGCCACCGACGCGGTCGCCATCCGGCCTTTCGCCCGGCCGCCCGGGCCGCCGGCCGGCGGGCGGACGGGCTCTGCCTCCCGGGTCAGACCCGTCGATCGCGTCACGGTTCCACGGGCACCCCGTTACCCGGCTGTGGCGGGATCGGCCGGGGATCCGTGCCACCACCCCCCCACCCTTACTGGTGACGTCTAGTGCATATGAACTACCTGGACGCACAGAGCAGGAACAGAAAGAGGACATGAGGATCATGGAAAGCAGGAAGAGCAAGCGCTCCCTCCGCATGGCGCTGGTCCTGGGAGCGGCCGTCGCCGGGACGGCTCTCGTCGGATTCGGCGGCTTGGCGGTGTGGAACGCCTACACCGAGAACGCCGGCAACAGCGTCGCCGCCGGCACCCTGAGCCACACCAACAACACCAGCTGCGTCTCGCTGCTGGGCACGATCCCCATCGGCGCCGGCAATGGCTGGTGCAGCGCGGTCATCAGCGTCACCGCCATCAACTCGACCTGGAGCGGCCAGAACGGCACCATCAAGATCGACAACACCGGCTCGCTGACGAGCACCTTCTCCATGAGCATGCCCGCCGCGCCGAGCGGCTCGCTCTGCGCCGACCTCACCCTCAAGGTGACCGACCTCAATAGCACGGCTCCGGACACCGGGACGGTGTACCCGGTGACGGCGTTGAGCTCGACGATGAGCGCCACCAGCCTGTACAGCAACGCCTCCACCCCGAGCCTGAACTGGACCGGCAACGGAACGGCCGGCGCCGGCACGGGCGCCACCGGCAACACCTTCACGCTGGCCGTGGCCCCGGGCGGGAGCTACGGTGGTCACAGCACGGACGCGGGTCAGAGCTGCACCTTCAGCATCCTGTTCACGCAGGGCGCATAGCCGAGCCCCTGAACTGAGGGAGGCCGGGGCCCGGAGATCTCTCCGCCCCGGCCCCTCCTCCCCTCCCCCGGCCGCCCACAGCGACCGCCGGCACGGCCACCACCGTCCGGCGGTCGTTTCGCGTCCAGGGCAGAGGCCCCCGGAGGCGACGTCAGGGGCGGCGATTGCCCGTCACACCGGTCGATCGCGTCACTGCTCCACGGGCACCCCGTTACCCGGCTGTGGCGGGATCGGCCGGGGTTCCGTGCCACCGCCCCCCCCACGCTTACCGGTGCCGTCTAGTGCATATGAACTACCTGGACGCAACCGTCAGAAGACAAGACAGAGGTCACGAGGATCATGGAGACAAGGAAGAGCAAGCGCTCACTCCGGATGGCGCTGGTGCTGGGAGCCGCCGTCGCCGGCACCGCCCTGGTCGGGTTTGGCGGATTGGCGGTGTGGAACGCCTACACCGAGAACGCCGGCAACAGCGTGGCCGCCGGCACCCTGAGCCACGCCCAGACGGTCGCCTGCCTCTCGTCGCTGGGGACGATCCCCACCAGCGGCAGCGGCCAGGCGGGCGGCTGGTGCAACGCCGCCATCAGCGTCTCGGGCATCAACTCGACGTGGACCACCACGACGGGCAACATCACCATCGCCAACACCGGCTCGCTGGCGAGCACCTTCTCCATGAGCATGCCGGCGGCACCGTCTGGCTCGCTCTGCGCCGACCTGACCCTCAAGGTGACCGACCCTGACACCGGTGCCCCGGGCACCCCGTACGCCGTCACGGCGCTGAGCACCCAGATGGGAGCCACCAGCCTGTACAACAACGCCGCCACCCCCAGCCTGAGCTGGACCGGCGGCGGCACGGCCGGCACCGGCAGCGGCGCGACGGGCAACACCTTCACCCTGACCATCGGCGTCTCCGGGACCTTCGCCACCGACAGCACCGACGCGGGTCAGAGCTGCAGCTTCAACCTCCTCTTCACGCAGCAGGCATAACCGACCACACCATGATCTGAGAGAGGCCGGGCCCGGAGCGCATCTCCAGCCCGGCCCCCCTCGTCTGACGGCCGCCCACACGACCGCCGGCACGGCCACCGCCGTCCGGCGGTCGTTCCGCGTTCAGGGACGGTGAAGCTCCGCCAGTCGCCGCGTCCGGTGCCGGCCATACCGGTCGAACGCGTCACGGGTCCACGGGTAGCCCGTAACCCGGCTGTGGCGGGATCGGCCGGGGTTCCGTGCCAGCGCCCACCCTAGCCTTACCGGTGACGTCTAGTGCATTTGAACTATCTGGACGTTGTGATCAGAAGGCAGCACGAGGTGACGAGGGTCATGGAACAGAGGAAGAGCAGGCGCTCCCTGCGCATGGCGCTGGTCCTGGGGGCTGCCGTGGCGGGCACGGCCCTGGTGGGATTCGGCGGCCTGGCAGTGTGGAACGCCTACACCGAGAACGCCGGCAACAGCGTGGCCGCCGGCACCCTGAGCCACGCCAACCAGTCGTCCGCCTGCGTGTCGTCTCTGGGAACGGTCCCGGTCTCCAGCGGCACCGGCTGGTGCAGTGCCGTGGTCACCGTCACGGCCATCAACTCGACCTGGACCGGGACGGGCGCCGCCGACACGGTCAAGATCGACAACACCGGCACCCTCTCCAGCACCTTCGCGATGAGCATGCCCGCGGCGCCGACCGGCTCCCTCTGCGCAGACCTGTCGCTCAAGGTCACCGACAAGAACGCGGCGACGGTGTACCCGACCACGGTGCTGACGACCGCCATGGCGGCAACGGCACTCAACAACAATGCCGGCACCCCCTCGCCGACCTGGACGGGCGGCGGCACGGCCGGCACCGGCTCGGGCGCCAGCGGCAACACCTTCACCCTGACGGTGGCTCCGTACGGGAGCTACGCCAGCGACAGCACGGACGCGGGGACCAGCTGCACCTTCAACATCCTCTTCACCCAGGCCGCATAACCGACAACGCCATGATCTGAGAGAGGCCGGGCTCGGAACGCCCTGGCCCGGTCTCTCTTCTCTTCCCGCCTCCCACACGACCGCCGGGGGGTCCGACCCGTCCGGCGGTCGTTTCGCGTCCAGGTACCGGACCCCATTCCGACCGAACGCGTCACGACTCCTCAGGCGCCCCGTTACCCGTCTGTGGCGGGATCGGCCGGGGTTCCGTGCCAGCGCCCACCCTAGCCTTACTAGTGGCGTCTAGTGCATTTGAACTATCTGGACGATTACATCAGAAGGCAGAACGAGGTGACGAGGGTCATGGACGAGAAGAAGAACAGACGGTCCCTGCGGATGGTGCTGGTGCTGGGAGCGGCTGTCGCCGGGACGGCACTCGTCGGCTTCGGCGGCTTGGCCGCATGGCAGGCCTACACCCAGAACGCCGGCAACAACTTCGCGGTCGGCACCCTCTCGCACACCAACCAGGTCGGCCTCGGCACGGTCTGCGCCTCGACCATCTCCGCCAGCGCGCCGGGCGCCTGCTCGGTGATCGTCAGCGGCGCGGCCCTGACCTCCGACTTCGCCGGCACGAGCGGCACGGTGACCATCACCAACACCGGCTCGCTGAGCAGCACCTTCGCGATGTCGATGCCGGCCGCGCCGACGGGCGGCGCCCTCTGCGCGGATCTCGCCCTGACCGTCACCGACGGTGAGGGGACGCCCGCGACCGTGTACTCGCAGACGGATCTGACCCAGACGATGGGCCCGACCGCCCTGGACAACAGCAATGGCGTGGCCACCTGGGCGCACGGCGACCACGACACCTTCACCTTCGCCATCGCCCCCTACAACAACTTCGCCAACGACGACAGCGTCCTGGGCTCGACCTGCGGATTCACCATCCTGTTCACCCAGGCCAGCGCGTAACCAGCAACCCCACGAACTGAAGGGGCCGGGCGGACCAGCTCCGCCCGGCCCTTCCTGTTTGTAACCACCCAACGCCGGTTGCGGCGCCGGCCTCGCCGGCAGCGCCGCCCAGCACGTCATCAGGAGGTTCCCCATGGCCATCGACCGTCCCCGCCCCGCGCGCAGGAACCTGCGCAGCGGGCTGGTCCTGCTGCTCGTGATCGGCAGCACCGCCCTCATCGGCTGGGGCGGGTTGGCCGCATGGCAGGCGGTGACCGGGAACAACGGCAGCAGCTTCGGGACGGGTGGCGTCCACATGCAGAACGTGGCCACCATCACCTACCCGAGCAGCGCGGCACCGGTCACCTGCACCGACCTGACCTCCCCCGGAGGCTGCGGCGCCATCTTCTCCGTCGCCGGGGCCGCCCCGGGATTCTCCGCGCCCGTCGGCACAGTGGAGATCACCAACACCGGGACCCTGCCCACCACCTTCACCCTCAGCCTCGGCTCGGCGGTGACCACCGGCCAGGGCACCACCCTCTGCGGTGACCTGACCCTCAGCATCGTCGACGCCAACGGCGTCACCGTCTACAGCGGCGCGCTGACGGGGCTGACCACGACGGCCAACCTCGACAGCTCGCTGAGCTCCCCGACGTGGAACCAGAGCGACAGCAACACCTTCACCTTCAGCCTGGCGCTGCCCGGCAGCCAGAGCAGCGACCAGGACTCGACCTGCACCGCCGACTTCACCTGGACCCAGACACAGGCCTGACCGACGCCACGGAGCCGGGGCGGCGGCCCACCCGCCACCCCTCCCCCGGAGGGCACGCCACACGACCGCCGGACAGCACGTCCGGCGGTCGTTTCGCGTCCGGGCCCACCCCCCGCCCAGACGCGTCGATCGCGTTACGGGCGATCGAAACCCCGTTACCCGGCTGTGGCCGGATCAGGCGCGAGTCCGTGCCATCACCCCTCTAGCCTTACCAGTGACGTCTAGTGCATTTGAACTAGCTGGACGTTGCGGTGAGAACCGCCTCGAGGACACGAGGATCATGGACAAGCGGCGTCACCGGCGCTCCCTTCGGGCGGCGCTGGTTCTCGGAGCCGCCGTGGCGGCCACGGCGCTGGTCGGCTTCGGCGGGCTGGCCGCGTGGAACGCCTACACCGAGAACGCCGGCAACAACGTCGCCGCCGGCACCCTCGCCCACGCCAACAACACGAGCTGCGTGTCCCTGCTGGGGACGATCCCCACCGGCACGGGCAACGGCTGGTGCAGCGCCGACGTCACGGTCACCGCGGTCAACTCGACCTGGGGCGGCACCACGGGCACCATCACCATCGCCAATACCGGGTCGCTGTCGAGCACCTTCGTCATGAGCATGCCGGCGGCGCCGAGCGGCTCACTGTGCGCCGACCTCACCCTCAAGGTGACCGACCTGGCCACCACCGCCCCGGACGGTGGCACCCCGTACGCCACCGCGGCGCTGAGCAGCACCATGGGCACGACCCACATCTACAACGACGCGGCCACGCCCAGCCTGACCTGGACCGGGGGCGGCGCCCCCGGCACCGGCACGGGTGCGACCGGCGACACCTTCACCCTGACGGTCGGGACCGGCAGCGGCTTCTCCACCCACAGCACGGATGCCGGGCAGAGCTGCACCTTCAGCATCCTGTTCACCCAGTCCGCCTAGCAGGGCCATGATCTGAGGGGCCGGGCGCGGGGCGAGAGCCCCGCTCACCCGGCCTCTTCTGTTTGCCGCCCGCCGCCCCGCGGTGGCCGTCCAGGGCGCCGGGACCGGCCATCGGGTGCTGCGCAACCGATTCGTTGCGCCACGTTGCACGGCCTTCCGCAGGGTCGGATCGACAATTGACCCGCCAGCTCGAGGCCGCGACCACAGCCGTCGGCGAGCGGCGAAGGACAGCGCATGGGTAACGCGAGGCCCCCCCTCTCGGAGGAGCTCCACGATCTGGTCCGGGACGTCGTCGAGGACCTCGAGTCCGCCGCCGTCGCCTGCGACCCGGGCCGCCCCACGCCACGCGCGAGCCCCACCACCGCGGCGGAACGGCGCAGGGCGCGCCAGGCGACCATCCTGCGGCTGCGCCCCGACGTCGAGGCATCATCCCCGCCGCCCCCGCCCGCCACGACCCCGCCGGCCGCACCCCCGGCGCCGGTTCCCCTCTCGCCCCCTCCCCCGCCGATCCAGCCGCACCGTCAGCGGGCCTACCTCGCCCGCCTCGACGTCGCCTCCTCGGTGTTCACCCCCCGCCTGCCCGTGCGCACCAGGCGCCTGGCCGTCGCCTGCCGCAGGGTCTCGCCCCTCGACGCCGGGCGCGCCATGCGGATGCTGCGCATCGCCGTCCCCACCGTCGTGGTCGATCCACGGGCTGCCATCGCCTCGCCGCCGCGGCCACCCGCCGCCTGGGCCACGCTGATCTCGCCCGCCAGGTTCGAACCCCGACCGGACGAGCCCGCCACAGCGGCCCCGCCGGCGCCCGAGGCCGAGATCCCGGCACCGCCCGTCCAGCTCCCGGCACCGGCGGCCGACGTCGCCGGGCCCGCACCCGAGGCAGCCGGCGCCATCCTCACGGACGACGCCACCTTCTCGATCGACGGCGTCGCGGCGGTGGTCGAGATGCCGGATCCCGGCTCCGACGTCGCGGCACTCGAGGTCCATCCGGCGCCACTCCCCGACGACCGGCCCGCGGCGACGCCCCTCTTCGCGGACCTGCGCGCCGCCGTCTCCCCCGAGGCTCGTGCCGCCACGCTGCCCGCCGTCGCCACCCCTCGCTCCCGTATTCGGACGTCCGTCGCGGACGCGCCGTCGCCCTGGCGCGGCCGCCTCGGCCATGCCACCAACCTGCTGATCGCCGTCGCACTCGAGATCGTCGTCATGGTCTGCGCCACCATGGTGGGGCTGATCGTCACCGGGCACCACCTGGAGGAGGTGGTCACCGGCAGCATGCAGCCCACCATCCCCATCGGCTCCATCGTCCTGACCGAGAGGATTCCCACCGACCAGCTCACCGTCGGCGACGTCGTCGTCTTCCCCGACCCCGACAACACCAGCCTGACCATCGTCCACCGCATCGTCTGGCTCAGCCACGACTCGGTGGGCGACGTCCTGATCAAGACCAAGGGCGACTACAACGCGGTGGCCGACAACTGGACGGTCAAGCGCCCGGGCACCTCGTACGCGGACCGCGCGGTCTGGGTGCTCCCGGGTGGCGGGGTCGCCGCGACGTGGCTCCGCTTCGTCGGGTTCTTCGGCCTGCTGGCGCTGATCATCGGCTTCATCGGCTTCCAGGGATTGCGCCAGGTGCGCAAGGTCCTCGGGGCGGATGACGGCGACGCCATTGCCGGCGCGGCGGAAGTGGTGTCATGACGCCCGACAGCCTGAACATGATCCGGCGGGGCTGGCAGGACGGGGCCACCACCGTCGCGCCCAGGGTCCCGGGACTGGCCGACCTCCTCGACCACCGCCTCGAAGAGGCGATCCGGCTGGGCACCCTCGACGAGCGCAGCCTCCTCGCCATCGTGGACCAGGCCACCAAGCTCGCCGCCGACTCCGGCTCGGCCGACATCGTGCCCAGCCTCACCAAACGGCTGCGGCGCGGCGTCTACGAGTACCTGCTGTCCCTCGACGCCGTCCCGCCGGCGGATCGCGCCACCGCGCCGGTCACCCCACTGTCGCCGGCCCCGCAGGCGCCGGCCGCGCCGGCCGCCCGTCCCGCACCGGCCGGCCAGCCGGCGCCGGAGTGGAACGGCATGTGGACCGCCCCCGGCCAGCCCGGCCCGCGGGCGGCGCGCCGGGAGCCCTCGGGCGGCATGCTCATCGGAGCCGACGAGGCGGCGGCCCTGGGACGGCTGCAGCTGCCCGAGTTCAGTCCCATCCCGCTGGAGCCCCGTGCCGCCGCTGCGAGGCCGGCGCCACCCGCCCCCGCGCCCGCACCACCGGCGGCCGCCCCGCAGAACCACCCGGAGAGGCCGTCTCCCGCCCCGCCCAACCTCCCCCACTTCCGCTTCCACATCGGGGATCCCGACGACGTGCCCGCCGATGCGGCGCCGGTCGACCCGGGCAACGGCAACGGGCAGGTCGCCCACGACTCGGTTGCCACGGGAGACGCCCAGACGGCGGCGCCACGACGGGCGTCCTTCGCCGATCCATCGACGTGGCCGAAGCCGGTCACGCCAACGCAGAGGCCGGGACACGCAGCCGACGCCGCCCTGGACCTCCCCCCGGAGCCCACCGCATCGCCCTCCCCCCACCCGGGTTCCGCGCCCGCCGGCGAGGCCCGTCTCAGCCTCTCCTGGCCGTCGCCGCTCGATCCCCACCGCGACGGCCCGAGCCAGCGCCCCGGCTGGCCGCCGGTGCCGGAGCGGGAGCACGGGCAGGAGATGGCGGAGGCCGAGGCCGTCACCCGGCTCCCCGACACGGAGTTCGAGCCCGAGACCTCGCAGGCGCAGGCGGACGCCGCGACGCCGCCACCGGGCGGCTGGGCGGTTCGCCAGCCGGAGACGGTCCAGATCCATCTCCAGCCCCTCACCGGCGGGCCCTTCGACGCCGACGAGGATGCGCTCGCCCCCTTCACCGTCGAGGAGGTCCCGGAGAGCGACTTGCGCCAGCTTCGCGCCTCCATCGAGCTGAAGCTGCGCAAGAAGAAGTGCGACGACGCCGCCGCCATGCTGCAGCAGGCAGCCCATGAGCTGGGGGGCCAGGCGGTGGCGGAGATGGCACTCGACATCGGCGACCGGTGCCGCGCCCTGGGCAGGGGCAACGCCGCGCTCAACTGCTATCTCGCCGCCTCGAGGGCCGACCCCATCTTCGAGCCGCCCCTGGCGCGGTTGGCGGACATCTGCATCGACGACCACGACATCGACCTCGCCGTCTCCTATCTGGAGCGGATCGCGCGCCTGACCCGCTTGCGCGGGGACAATCGCGGCGCGCTGCGCGTGTACCGCAAGATCGCCACCATCGCGCCGTACCGGGACGATGTCCTGGAGATGCTGATGCGGGCGCAGATGACGGGTCGCCTGGAGCCATGAGATCCACCCGCACAACTGCGAATAGGGCGCACCCCACCTGTTACCGGATAGCGACACCCCGGCGGCGGCCTTAAGTCACACTCGGGCGGCAAGCCCCCACCAACCGAACCACGTCCCGGCCCCAACGGGGAGCGACGTGGCGCGGTTGCAGCAGAAGGAAAACAAGGTGGCCCTCCCGTCCAACAAACCACAGAACCGCGTCCTCCTCCTCGGCGGCATCGTCTTCGCCCTCCTGGCGGGATTCGTGGTCTTCCTCGCGGTGCAGAGAAGCACCGGCACGCCCGCCCAGGGCACAACGTCCACCGACGAGGTGGTCGTGGCCGCGGCCACCATCGCCACCGGCGAGAAGATCACGGCCAGTGAGCTCACCACCCACGCCTATCCCACCAACATCGTCCCCGTCGGCTACCTCTCCCTGGAGAGCCAGGCGATCGGCAAGATCGCGGCGGTGACCATCACCGCGGGAACGCCCATCACGTCGGAGCTGCTGACCACAACCCCCGGCAGCGTGACGGTGCCCATCCCGGGGAACCAGCTGGACATCGCACCCGGTGACGTGGCCCTGGCGATCCCCGCCAGCGGCAGCACATCTGACGAGAGCACCGCCCTGATGACGGTCGGCTACTACATCCAGGCCGGAGACCACATCGACATCCTCGTCGACGACGGAGGCCCGGATGCGACCAGCAACGACGTCAGCTACGGCTTCCAGGACGTTCCCGTGCTCGCCGTCGGCGGCCAGACGACCTCGACGGCATCGCCCGCGGCCTCGCCCGCCGCGGCGGCGGCGCCGGCGGCGCCCACCTACCTGGTCATCGAGCTGCCCCGCGCCCAGGCCGAGATCATGACCGCCCTGCTCACCGCCAGGTTCGCCAGCTCGGCGACCGGCAACCCGCCGACGGTGCTCAAGTACGTGCTGCGGCCCATCAGCGAGTACGGCACACCGGCCAGCCCCAAGTACGAATCCGCGAGCGGGCCGGCGCTGACCGACCCCGGCGACAACCCGGTGACGCCGCAGAGCCTGAGCAGCCAGTTCGCCTCGTGAGCGCAGAGGTGCCGCGGAGCCCGACCGGCTAGGGTCTACGATGACCAACATCCTTCCCATCCTCGCCGCCGTCCTCGTGGCCTGCACGCTGCTCTGCTGGGTGGCCCTCATCGCCGGGCGGAGCAACACGGAGGCCGACGAGGTCGCGCGCCGCCTGAGCGCCTACATGGGCGGCCAGCAGCAGCGCATGCCGGAGCGGATCAGCTCCGGCAACGCGCTGCGCGACATCCTCGATCGGGCCACCGATGTCCTCAACCCGGTGATGGCCCGCGGCTCGTACGCGGGCAAGCTGGCCGAGGACCTGCAGAAGGCGGGGCTACGCATGAAGGCGTCGGAGTGGATGCTGCTCATCGCCGCGCTGGCCGTGCTCGTCGGCGGCATCTGCTGGCTGCGCTTCTCCACCATCATCGCCGTCATCCCCGGCCCCGTCATCGTGTGGATCGGCAGCGGCATCTACCTGCGGCTGCGCCAGTCCCGGCGCACCCGCGCCTTCGAGGCCCAGCTGGGCGACACCATCGTCCTGCTCAGCAACGCCCTGAAGGCGGGCCTCTCCTTCGCCCAGGCCATGGCGACGGTCGCCAAGAACGCCTCGCCGCCCATCTCCGACGAGTTCTCCCGAGGCACCCGCGAGATCGCCCTCGGCATCCCCGTCGACGACGCCCTCCAGCACATGGTGCAGCGCAACAAGTCCGAGGACTTCGACCTCATGGTCACCGCCGTCCAGATCCAGCGCGTCGTCGGCGGCAACCTCGCCGAGATCCTCGACACCATCGCCTACACCATCCGCGAGCGGGTGCGCATCCAGGGTGAGATCCGCACCCTGACGGCGCAGGCCCGCCTCTCCGGCGTGATCATCACCCTGCTGCCGATCGGCCTGGCCCTCTTCCTGTTCTTCATCGAGCCCTCGTACTTCAGCCCGATGGTCCACCACGTGGCCGGTTGGGTGATGCTGGCGATCGGCGGCACCAGCATCATGTTCGGCACTGCGATCATCTCGAAGATCACGAAGATCGAGGTGTAGCCGATGATGTACGCCGCCCTCGCCGGAGCCCTCATCGCCTGCGCCGTACTGCTCGTCGTCCTCGGCCTGCGCCCGGCGCGGTCGGCTCAGGTCGACCTGCTGGAGGCGCGACTCGCCCAGTTCACCGAGGCGGGCCGCGCCGTCCAGAGCCTGGCCGAGGTGGAGATGACGCTGCCCTTCTTCGACCGCGTCTTCCGCCCCGTGCTCGAGCGCTGGGGGCGCCGCCTCGCGTCCACCTCGGGCCAGCAGCGGACGCAGGCGCTGCAGGAGAAGCTCAACCTCGCCGGCAGGCCCTGGGGGCTCACCGTCGGCGGCTTCCTGGTGCTGCGCATCATCTCGGTGATCTTCTGCGGCTTCATCTTCCTGGCCCTCGCCGCGGTGGCGAGGATGCAGATGCCGCTCTTCCTGGCCGGTCCGCTGTTCGGCCTCCTGATCGGCTACCTGCTGCCGGAGAACCTGCTGTCCCGCCGCATCCGGAAGCGGCAGAAGGAGATCCTCCTCGCCCTCCCCTCCGCCCTCGACCTGCTCACCATCAGCGTCGAGGCGGGCCTCGGCTTCGACGCCTCCCTCGGTCGGGTCTGCGAGAAGTACAGGAACGCCCTCTCGGCGGAGTTCAACCAGGTGCTCAACGAGATCCGCCTCGGACGCCCCCGGCTGGAGGCCCTGGACGACATGGGCACGCGCAACAAGGTGGAGGAGCTGAACTCCTTCATCCAGGCGGTGATCCAGTCGGAGCAGCTGGGCGTCGGCATCGCCAACGTCCTGCGCATCCAGTCCGAGGAGATCCGCCGCAGGCGGCGTCAGCGGGCCGAGGAGACCGGGCAGAAGGCGCCGCTCAAGATGCTCTTCCCCATGGTGTGCTGCATCTTCCCCACCCTCTTCGTCGTCCTGCTCGGACCGGCCGCCATCAACCTGATGACGGAGTTCGGGTCACACTGACGGTGCCGGGCGGCTGCGCAGGGCGTCGAGCGCCTCGGTGAGCTGGCCGGTCAGATGGGCCCGCCAGCGGGCACCGAGAACCATGTTCGACCGGTACACGGCGGGGACGGCGACCTCGCCCCGCCGCAGGGCGTCGAGGAGACGGGAGAGGTCCGGGCCGAGCTCCGTCAGCCGCAGCCGGCCGGCAACGTGGAGGGCGGCGGTGACGCGCACCTGCTCGCCGGAGCCGAGCCAGTCCCGCAGCGCCACGACAAGACCCTCCCGGCCCTCGTCCAGCACCGTGCGCGCGTAGTCGAGCATCCCCGCCTGGACCGCCTCCGCCCCGCTCTCCAGGCGCCTCTCGAGGGCGGCGAGGATGGCGTCCGTGGCCCCCTGGTGAGCGAGGACCGCGGCCACCCCGGGGGCGGCCCGGCCGAGGAGCAGCTTCTCGAAGGGGCTCAGCTCGACGTAGCCGATGCGGTCTCCGGCGATGGAGACGATCCAGGGGCTTCCGTCGGGACGCAGCAGGCAGAGGTTCTCGGGACGGTCCGGCTGCATCCACGCGAACAGGCCCGGGGCGGTGCCGAGGACCTCGATGCAGGCGCCGCTCAGCTCGTACCGCAGCCGGCGCACACCGGCGCTGATGGCCTCGGAACGCAGCGACGGGGCCAGGCGGCCGAGGAGCTCCCGTCCCGGCCCAGCCAACTCGCGGGTGGTGTCGACACTGAGCACCGCCGTGTCGCACTGCGGGCGGGCACAGAGGAGGAGGGCCCGGTAATCGTCCCCGACGGGCTCGTCCACCAGGTCGTAGGTCTTGCGGCCGGAGACGTCGGCGGCGCTCAGACGGGCGACGAAGCGGCTGTCCCGGCTCCTCTGCGGCTCCTCGGGGGGGGTGTCCATCAACCTGGCGCGATGGTACCAGGGGGCGGGCCGGCGCACATCGGCGACGCCCTGCGCCGGCGCGGAGGCGGCCGCGCCGGCACCGCCGCTCATGCCACAGCGTCGTCACACACCTGTGGATACGGGCACCCCGGCGCGGTGCTACGGTGACGGCTGCCGTGCCTGCTTACGGGCTCAACGAAGCCGCCGCCGACTTCATCCTCATCGTCGTCGTCGCCATCAACTGCTACATGGGATGGCACTTCGGGCTGGTGCGGCGTGCCATCGCCTTCGTCGCCATCTTCGCCGGCACGGTATCGGCCACCTACGTCGCCAATCCGCTGGCCAAGGTCATCGGGCCCGGCACCCTCTACACCAACGCCTGGACCTTCCTCGGCGTCTTCGTCGTGGTGGTCATCCTCATCGAGATCCTCGCCGCCCTCTACGGCGAGCAGCTGCAGCGCGTCGTCACCGTCGCCTTCGACCACGTCGCCGGCTTCCTCGCCGGCGTGATCATCGGCGTCCTCGAGGTCGGGCTCGCCTGCATCGTCGCCCAGGCCGTCGCCAACGCCCAGCCGACGGCGAACCTCCCCGTCCCCGCCACCCACACCGAGGCGGCGACGGCGCTGGACCACGGACTTCTCACCCAGCTGGTGGTCAAGCTCGAACCGGGGATCCAGAACCTGCTGAGCCCGGTGCTGCCGTCGAACCTGTCGAACCAGCTCGCCCAGGGGACCAATCCGGCCGGGGTCAGCTGAGCCGTCGACCCGGCGCCGGCGCGCCACCCCGCAGGGTGGCGGGGCTCAGCTGGGGACGGCCTGATCGGAGGCGAAGAACGACTTCACCACCGATCCCAGACCGACCAGGTTGAAGGGTTTGGTGATGAGATGGTTGGCGCCGGCCAGCCGCGCGCGCTCGACGTCGTCGTCGCCCGACAAGGCGCTGAACATCAGGATGGGGATGTCCATGGTCACCGGGTTGCTGCGGATGCGGCGGCAGGCTTCGACGCCGTCCATGCCGGGCATCATGATGTCGAGGATGATGAGATCGGGCTTCCGGGCGTCGACCTCCTGAAGCCCCTCCTCGCCGTTGGAGGCGGTGGCGACCTCGAATCCCTCGATGCCGAGGTACATGGCAACGATGTGGAGGAGACGGGGGTCGTCGTCAACGACGAGGATCCGGCGCTGGCTCACAGGTGATGCCTCATGTCCAGGGTTGTGCGGGAGCCATCAGGATAGTGGACACCGGCGCCGTCTGGGCATCAACCGTCAACCTCGTCGCCGTCCCCGCGGTCCCCCGGTGGACCCGGCGCGCCACGCCGCCCCTCCTGCCGGTCGATCCCCGCCTGGAGGGCGGCGAGGAGACGGCGGTTGAAGTCCTTGCGCCGCTGCGCGTCGAGCTCCGGCGGCGGGAGGGCGCCGTGGAGGCGCTGCGCGATCCAGGGCGGCATGAGTCGCTCGACGATGGTCATGTTCACCCGGACGGCGACCTCCGCGTCCGCCCACTCCTCCACGAGCAGGGAGACCCGCAGGGTGTGGCCGGTCTGGTCGACGAGTTTCCAGGCCCGCTCCCAGGCGCGGCGCCGGTCCCCGCCGGTGAAGACGAGGTAGACGGGATCGGTGAGGAGCTGCGTCACCTCCCCCGGGCCGGGCACCGAGAGCAGCAGCTGCCGGATGTCGGCGTCCACCTCCCGGGCCACCCAGCTGACCAGGGACGGCGCCCGGTTCTCCAGGTCGGGGAGCGGCGCCGCATTGGCGAGGTACCCGCCGGGCAGGGCGCTGACGACCCCGGCGTGGCGGCGGCAGTAGACGCGGCCGTCGATGACCATGCGGTGCTCGGGACACCAGGCGGTCCGGCAGGCGCGGCCGAGACGGTCCACGTACTCGCAGGCAAGCCCGGTGGTGCCGCCGCAGCCCGGCTGGGTGCAGGCCGAGGCTCCCTCGAGCTCGACGAGGGCGGCGGACCGCCGCTCCGCCTCGGTGCCGTCGGCGGTTGCGGCGGGTGCTCGGGACCGGCTCCAGGAGGGCATATCCGCGACCTTAGCACCCGTCTCCGGGCGTGCCCGCCGCCTTCACCAAGCCGTTGAGCCGGAGGTGGTGGAGGCCCCGGACCAGGGGCCCGGGAGGGCTGTCAGGGGCAGCCCTAACACAATGCGCACCCGATATCAGAACCCTTGTTACCGTAACTTCGCACTTTCAGGTATCCCAGGGCGCCCCGTCCAGGGCATATTTCGCATGAGCCGTATCGAGCTTGCTCGATCAACCCAATGCAAGGAGGTGAATCCAAGGTGCTTAGCAATCTCTACCTGCGACTTCGCGAGCTCGCGATCCGCAAGACCCAACTCGACAAGGAAGGCCAGGAAGGCCAGGGCATGATTGAGTACGCCCTGATCCTGGTGCTCATCGCCGTCGTCGTCATCGTCATCCTTACCGTGGTCGGTGGTCAGGTCAAGAACGTCTTCTCGAACGTCAGCAACGGCCTGAACGCTTAGGGGCCATCGGGCTCCGATTGCCAAAGGGGAGTCGCTTCGCGGCTCCCCTTTCGCTTGTCCAGGCGGCCGCGACAGTGGCGTCGCAGGCGTCCCAAGGGTGAACTTTCGACGTACCATGCCGCCAATGCAGGAGGGTTCCTCGGGCAGCGCCACCCGGGTGCTCATCGCCAGCGACGCGACGTACGCTGTTGCCAGGCTGGAGACCCTGGCCGGTTACTCCGACCGGGTCATCCTGGTCGGCTTCAGCCGCGAGACGTCGGAGCTGGGTGAGGACATCCGTCTGCTCCGCCCCGACGTCCTCCTCCTCCACCAGGGGTTCGGCCGGCTGGACATCGTCAGCCTGGTCGACGAGCTGGCCCGCAACGTCCCCGGGCTCGGGGTTGTCGTCGTCCTCGACGCCGCCGACCCGGCGCTCACCGCCCGTCTGGCGCAGGCCGGGGCCGCGACCATGGTCGCCGACAACGCCGAGGGGCCGGACCTCATCGCCGCCATCGATCGTGCCGTCTCCGTCATGGCCCCGCCGGCCGTCGCCGACCTGTCGGCGCCCCCACCCCTGTCATGGGCCCCTGAGCCGGGGCCCTCCGCCCCCGCGGAGGCGCCGCCCGGCAGCGCCCAACCGGCGCAGCCGGAAGCGGCGCCGTGGGCGGCGCAACCGGAACCCGCGCCGTGGGGGGCGCCGCCCGACGCGGCGCAGGTGGCCCCGTACGAGGTCCAGCCGTCGGCCCCCGCCCCGGCGCGGTGGGAACTGGAGATCCCGCCCGACGCGGTGCTGACCCCCGAGGCTGCCCCCGAGGCCTCCCCCTCGCAGCCGACCTCTGAGGACACGGCTGAGGACACGGCGGCGACCCCGTCCCAGCCGGCGCGGACGGAACCGCCGCCCTGGGAGCACGAGGCCTCTCCCGGCCCGGCGGAGGCGCCCGCCGTCCCCGCCGGGCAGGAGCCCACCGCTCAGCCGGGGGTGCCGGTGTTCCAGCTCGACGACGAGACCCTCGGGTCGCCAACCCCGCTCGAGGTCCCCGAGACGCCCCTGCTCGACCGCACCCCGGAGCAGGTCGCCCGGCCCAGGACGGCCCGGCGCGGCACCAAGGGGCATGCCGAGCTGTTCGTCGTCTTCTCCGGCAAGGGAGGGGTGGGCAAGTCGGTGATCGCCACCAACCTGGCGGTTGCCCTCTCCGCCAAGGGCAACAAGGTGGCGATCGTGGACCTCGACCTCCAGTTCGGCGATGTGGCGGTGATGCTCCACGCCGAGAACCACCCCACCGCCATCGACGCCCTGGCACAGCAGGGGGAGCAGGTGGAGATCGACTTCATCGAGGAGGTCATGGCCACCGGTCCGGAGGGCGTCCGGGCGCTCCTCGCCCCGACCAGCCCGGAGTTCGCCGACCTGGTCAACACCGCCAACCTCCGCGCCATCCTCCGGGAGCTGGCCACCACCTATGACCAGATCATCGTCGACACCCCCGCCCACCTCGAGGAGCGCAACCTGGAGGCCATCGAGACGGCCGATCAGATCATCGTGGTGACCAACTTCAACATCACGGCGATCAAGGACACCAAGGTGACCCTGAAGCTGCTGCAGTCGCTCGGCATCCCCAAGGAGCGCATCGCCCTGGTGCTCAACCAGACGCGGGCCAAGGCCAGCTTCCCCCGCGCCGAGGTCGACGACAGCCTCCGCTTCCCGGTGGTGGCGTCGCTGCCCTTCGAGCCCAGGATCGACGAGTTCATCGACGCCGGGAAGACCATCGTCTCCGCCGACGCAAAGTGCGACTTCAGCAAGCAGATCCGCCAGCTCGTCGACCACCTCTCCCCCGCCGTCAAGGCCGCCCCCCAGGGCGCGCGCGGAGAGCGGGCCGGGTCCGGGTCCAACCGCCGCCGCTTCTCGCTGGGGCGGAGCTGAGCTGCCGGGCCCAGCCGGGGTGTCCGAGATGATCCGGGTGCTGATCGCCGACGAGTCCCCTCGTGTCACCGAGAACGTCGTGCGGCGGCTGAGCGCCGAGCCGGATCTGCTCGTCTGCGCCACCGCCGCCGACGGCGAGCTGGCGGTGCAGGAGGCGCTGCGGACGCAGCCCGACGTCGCCATCATCGACGCGGGACTGCCCGGCATGGACGGCATCCAGACGACGGAGATGCTGGCCCAGTACCTGCCCCGGACGGGCGTGATCATGCTATCCCTGGACGCGGAGAACGAGGCGTTCCGGCACGCCATGCTGGCCGGCGCCCGCGAGTTCCTCGAGAAGCCGTTCAGCGGCGACGAGCTGGTGGCGGCCATCCGGCGGGTCCACGAGTTCGAGCTCCGCAAGCCGGCGCCCCCGGTCGGGGAGGAGCACGCGGAACCGCCGCCGGGCAACGGCAAGGTCTTCACCGTCGTCAGCGGCAAGGGGGGCGTGGGCAAGACGGTGATCGCCGTCAACCTGGCGCTGGCGCTGGCCCGCTCGCACCGCGTCGTGCTGGTGGACGCCTCCCTCCAGTTCGGCGACGCCTGCGCCCTCCTCAACCTGAACGTGGACAGGACGATCGCCGACCTCGCCGCCAGCGACGCCGTCGCCGACCGCGACGCGGTGCAGCAGGCCCTGGCCCAGGGCCCGGGAGGCCTCACCGTCCTGGCCGCCCCCGCCCGCCCCGAGCTGGCGGACTACGTCACCACCCAGCACCTGCGGGCCCTGATGGACGAACTCCGCCGCACCTTCGACTACATCGTCGTCGACACCCCCTCCTACCTCACCGAGGTCAGCCTCGACGCGGTCGAGACCTCGGACAGGGTGCTGCTGATCTCCGACATGAGCGTCACCTCCGTCAAGAACGCGAAGCTGGTGCAGGCGGTGATGGAGGTGCTCAAGCTGGAGACGGCCCGCTTCGTCCTGATCCTCAACCACCGGGACGGTGCCAGTGAGATGGAGCGAGGCCACGTGGAGGGGTTCCTGCGGACCAAGGCGATCGCCGAGATCCGCCACGAGCCCGCCGTCGTCGCCACCTCGGTCAGCCACGGCGTCCCCTTCATGATCGGGCAGCCGCGCAGCGCCGCCGCCCTGAGCATCGCCGAGCTGGCCCGCGTCCTGGTGCCCGACGGCCCCGCCGGCGCGCCGGCCGGCGACCAGGACGACACCTCCGGGGCGCAGAGGTCGCGCCGGCGATTCGGCTTCGCGCGGCCCTGAGACGGGCGCCGGCTACCCGCAGCGGCGGCGCGAGCGCCGCCTGGCCAGCGCGGGCAGGGAGCAGAGGCTGAGGGCGACGATGAGGAGGAGCCCTGCCAGAACGGCGCACACGTCGGCGAGCACGCTGTCCCCGTGCACTCCCGCGAGGGCGGCCCCGGCACCGAGCAGGACGGCAACGAAGACGGCGACCCGCCGATCCCGGACGTCCTCCGGGCTCGGCGGAAGCGTGGGATCGACGGCTGGTGCCCCCATACAGGTTGCATTCTCGTCTAACGCCGCTATCCCACCATGCGTCCCAAGCCGGTCGTGACCTCGCTGTCAATCCGCCGCCGGCCGTGTGGCGGGCCGCGACGGCGTGAGACCTGAACGTTCAGCGGCCGAAGAGGCCCCGCCGCCGCTTCTTGTCCCCGCCGGCGAGGGCTCCCTGCTCCGCCGGGACGAGGCGCGAGACCAGCTCCCGGACGGCGCGGCTGATCTCCGCCTCCGGCTGCGTCTCCACGAAGAGGGTGCCGCGGTTCTGGCCCTCGCCGACGGCCCGCGGATCGTGGGGGATCTGCGCCGCCACGGGGACCCGGAGGTTCTGCTCGATCGCCTCCTTGTTGAAGTCGGAGTACCCGTCGCTGCGGTTGACGATGAGCATGACCCGCTCCGGATCGACGTTCAGGGATTCCAGGACCTTCAGGGTGAGGCGGGCGTTCTTGATCGCCGGGATGGTGAGCGCCGTGACCACCAGGATGCGGGTGGCGATCTCCATGACCTGGAGGGTGATCTCGCCGAGATGGCTGGAGGCGTCGACCACGATGAAGTCGCACATCTTGCGCAGCTCGGTGAAGAGGTTGCGGATGTGCTCCGGGGTCACCAGGTCGGCGAGCTCGGGGCTGATGGGGGCGAGGAGGACGCGGATGCCCGCCGGCCCGACGGCGAGCACGTCGTCCAGGGCCTCGCGGTCCAGGTGCTCCCGCGCGTCGACGATGTCGGTGATGCTGCGCGAGTAGTCGAGGTTGAGCATCACCCCGATGTCGCCGAACTGCAGGTCCAGGTCGACCAGCCCGACGCGGGCGTCGGTCTCCCTGGCCAGCGCCACCGCCAGGTTGGCGGCGAGCAACGACTTGCCCACGCCGCCCTT
>Ga0181520_10000449_pt1 | contig 91425 bp, 90 predicted proteins | sample PEATcosm2014_Bin_29_FD_132451 | JGI IMG/M metagenome (GOLD analysis project Ga0181520, IMG submission 132451) | Peatland microbial communities from MTU Mesocosm Facility, Houghton, MI, USA - PEATcosm2014_Bin02_30_metaG | ecosystem: Environmental > Terrestrial > Soil > Wetlands > Peat | place... | reverse complement strand
CCAGGTCGACCCGCTGGTAACGGGTCGCTCGTTGTTGATAGCAACCTGGAAGGCTACGCCGTTCTCGTCCCCAGCTTCGCCGGGTCCTCAGCGGCTATTTCCACAAGTCCTGAAGTTAGCTCGGCCGTTGCCGCTGGGCCGGCCGGCTGAAGCCTCCTCACAGGATGACGGTGGTCTCTCCCGGTGTCGGACCTTCGGCGCCGCGCACACCAACTCCCGTGACACCGACGTCGGCCGTCGCCGGCTGCAGCTGAAGGCCCCGCAGCACTCTCGTGAACAGGAACCAGAAGGCCATCTGGAAACCCACCTGCGCCTCCAGTTCGAAGCCCTGCGATCGTGGGAGGTAATAGGCGGCGGCAAGGCCGCTCAAGAACATGACGCCGGTGAGCAGAGGAATGGACCGGTCGCCGCCGCCCAGCCATTTGATGGCCAGGAGAGCCAGCCCCAATTGGACCAGGAAGAGGGTCGACCCGATGAATTCATGAGCGGCGCCAAAGCGGGTGTACGGTGTCAGCAGCAGGCCAACCAATTGCACGGCGATGATTCTCATGGCCCACCCGGTGATCAGGCTGTGGTCGGAATCGACCATCGACTCGGAGGCCCGCCACACACAGTACGCGGCACCCAGGAGGGCGACTGCGTAGGGCACGATCGTGTTCGCATGGATGCCCATGTAACTGACGCCGAAGTCGACGCTCAGACTCTCGGGGCGGATCACGACGCACACGGTCAGCATGACTGCGGTCAGCGTCAGGCCACAGGTGACGTAGGCCATCGAGCGCTCCAGACCGGACCGCTCTTTAACCAGTGCCCGCCGCACCGCCGACACGCCCCTGCCTTTCACGCGCGCCATTGTAGCCCCAAGCCCCGGGATGCTCTTTGCAGGACCTGCCCGTGATTGAGGGCCACCCGTCGCTGAGGATCCGAGGACGGCGGGACCGGGCAGGTCAGGCGGCGAGGCTGACCTTGCCGGGGTCGGCCGCCTCGGCCAGGCCCTTGGCCACCCCGACAGCGGTCTCGGGGTCGCCGTGGAGGGGGGCGACCCCCGCCCGCAGCGTCGACCCCAGGGAGATGCGCCGCATCTGGGTGAAGATGCGCTCGGCGACGACCCGGCCCGCCTCCATGCCGCCCTCGCGGATGAGCAGGGCGGAGGTGCCGTCGGCGCTGACCGTGACCGGCTCGGTGGCGCGGGCGTAGGCGATGATCAGCTGGACGAAGCCGGTGCGCGCCGACTGGGGGACCGACTCGGCGATGACGAAGACCAGGCAGGCGGCGTCGCCGGCGCCGCGGGCGGCCGCCAGGAACTCGGCCTCGGTCGACGACCAGGGGATCTGAGGAAGCGGGGCGTCGCTCACGTCCCGGTCATGGTGCCACGGCGGGGGTCCCCCTGGTGCGGCTCAGTTCAGCGCCGTGCGGCGCTGATCGCATCCTCGCGGTGGGGGCAATCCTCGACGTCGTGGTGGCAGTGGCAGCTCGGCGAGGTCTGGAGGAGGGCGAGGTCCCCGCCGGCCAGCGAGAGGCGCGGGATTCCCGGGGGGGGTGCGGTGGTGGGGCCAACCACCGTGGAGGCGAGCACGTAGACGGCCCTGCCGTCGATGCGGGTCCAGGCCGGCATGTTGGGGACCCCGGCCCTGACCATGCGCTCGGCGGCGGCGGCGCTCTCCGCCTCGTCCAGCCGCCGGTGCCCCACCGACGGGAGATAGCTGCCGGCATGGAGATCCGGCTGGACGCCGGGGGCGTCGCCGAGGAGCGCAGCGACGGCGTCGCCGAGCAGGTCGAGGCCGGCGGCGACCAGCCGCCGTGTCAGCGTGCCCGACGTGTCGCGCGGATCGATGGGAACCTCGGTCTGCGCCAGCACCGGCCCGGCGTCCACCTTGGCCACCGCCCGGTGCAGGCTGATCCCCGTCGTCGGGGCTCCCTCGGCGATGGCCCAGTACACCGGCTCCGGCCCCCGGTATCGCGGCAGCAGCGAGGGGTGGATGTTCATGAAGCCGTGCCGGGGGATGCGCAGGGTGGGGGAGTGGACGATCTGGTTGAAGCTGGCCATGACCGCCGCGTCGGGTCGGAGCGCCGCGATGTCCAGCCGGCTGTGGTCGTCGTTGATGCGCCAGGTGCGGAGCAGGGGGACGTGCAGGTGGCCGGCGATCCGGCTCAGTGCGTTCTCACCGAGGATCGCCGGGTGGGCGCCGGGCGAGGTGACGATGCCGCAGACGTGGACGTCGAGCCGCAGCAGACCGAAGAGGAAGGCCAGCGAGTAGTCGGACGGGAACCCCACGAAGAGGATGCGCGGACCGGACCCGGTGATCGCCGGCTCCGACGGGGGCTCGGGCAGGTCGCGGTCGGGGGTGAAGCTGAAGCTGCGCCGTGCCATGAGCTGGTAGCGGGCGCCGTCCAGATATGCGGAGGAGGTGGACACCTGACCTCATCGTACCCGTGGTCACGCATTTGGAAGCGTCCGGGCGGCTCAGCCCGGCAGCAGGCCGTCGCGCCGCAGCCCGTCCAGCGCCTCGGCCACCGCGCCCGGGCGGGAGGCGAGGGGCACCGCGGCGACCGCGCGCTCGAGGTCGGCCGGGCTCCGGTCGGGAGCGGCGAGCATGGCGCGCAGGATCGCCCCGCGGAGCTGGCGCATGCTCCCCGCGTAGGCCGGGTGGCTGCGCGGTGGCACCGCGACCCCCGGCGCCAGGCGGGGGCGCGAGGCGCAGACGGTGGCCAGGGGGCAGCGCTCGCAGTCGGCGCGGCGTGAGCGGCAGAGTGTGGCGCCGACGTCGAAGAGCGCCAGGGTGTAGTCGCGCCAGGGCATCGCGGCGGGACGGTGTTCGGCCAGCGCCCGATCGAGGGCACCGGGGGGTGCCGTCTCGGCACCCAGCCAGCAGCGTGCCGCGACGCGACCCAGGTTGACGTCGCGCGCCGGTGCCCCGGGCAGGTCGAATGCGAGGCAGAGCAGGGCGCGGGCGGTGTAGGCGCCCACCCCGGGCAGGGAGCGGAGCCCAGCCTCACCCGCCGGCCAGCCAGAGGCGGCGACGGCGCCGGCGCAGCGCCAGAGGGCGGCCGCCCGCCGCGGGTAGCCGAGCCCGTCCCACTCGCGCAGCACGTCCTCCAGGGACGCGGCGGCGCAGCTGGCCGGGTCCGGCCACCGCTCGAGGAACCGGCTCCAGCGCGGCAGCACCCTGGCCACCGACGTCTGCTGCAGCATGACCTCGCTGACCAGCACCGCCCAGGGGTCGCGGGTGTGCCGCCAGGGGAGGTGATGGCGCCCGCTCGCCCCGTACCAGGCGGCGAGACGGCCGGCACCGGTGGGGGTGGGTGCTCCCACGGCCACGTCCTGCGACGGCTCGGATTTGCCACACTCGGGGGGCGACATTTGGAGGACATCATGGCTCGGCACACCGTCACCCTCATCCCCGGCGATGGAATCGGCTACGAGGTCAGCGAGGCCGCCCGCCGGGTCATCGACGCGTCCGGCGCCGGCATCGACTGGGAGGTCCATGACGCCGGCCTCGACGTCGTCGAACGCTACGGCGAGCCCATGCCCCCCCACGTCCTGGAGTCGGTCCGTCGCAACAAGGTGGCCATCAAGGGCCCGCTGACCACCCCCATCGGCAAGGGCATCCGCAGTGTCAACGTGGCCCTGCGCAAGGAGCTCGACCTCTACGCCCTGGTTCGGCCCTGCAAGTCCTACCCGGGGGTGCGCAGCCGCTACCAGGACATCGACCTGGTGATCATCCGCGAGAACACCGAGGACCTCTACGCCGGCATCGAGTTCCAGGAGGGGCAGCCGGAGACGCTCAAGCTGATCGAGGACATCCACGAGCTCGGCGGCCAGACCATCCGGCCCGACTCCGGCATCAGCATCAAGCCGATCTCGGTCTTCGGCACGAGGCGGGTCTTCCGCTTCGCCTTCAACTGGGCGAAGGCGAACGGTCGGCACAAGATCACCGCCGTCCACAAGGCCAACATCATGAAGTTCACCGACGGGCTCTGGCTCCGCGTCGCCCAGGAGGTTGCCGCCGAGTTCCCCGAGGTGGAGTTCGAGGACCGCATCGTCGACAACATGTCGATGCAGCTGGTGCAGAAGCCCGAGCTCTACGACGTCATGGTCATGCCCAACCTGTACGGGGACATCCTCAGCGATCTCTGCGCCGGCCTCATCGGCGGCCTCGGCCTCGCCCCCGGCGCCAACATGGGCGACGACATCGCCGTCTTCGAGGCCACCCACGGATCGGCACCCCGGTACGCCGGCAAGAACGTGGCCAACCCGATGGCCATGATGTTCAGCGGCGTCCTCATGCTTCGCCACCTCGGCGAGGCCGAGGCCGCCCAGCGCCTCGAGGGCGCCCTCGCCGCGGTCATCGCCCGGGGAGACTCGGTCACCTATGACATGAAGCCGAGCCGCGACGATCCCACCGCGGTGGGCACCTCCCAGGTGGCCGACGCGGTCATCGCCGAGATGCAGAAGGGCGGCGTCCCGGTCGGGGTGTAGGGAGACGGGTCGGGGCGGCTGATGGCGGACGGGGTGGGGCGCGGACTTCACGTCGAGCGGGCGGTCCCGTATGGCTGCGACAAGCAGCTGGACATCTACCACGGCTCCGCGCCGGCGTCGGCCGGACTGCTGCTGTGGCATGGCACGGGGGGCGACGAGCGTGATGTCCTCGAACCGCTGGCGCGGGCCACCGCCGCGCTCGGGGTCACGGTGTTCGTCCCCGACTGGCGCTCGGACGCGGCGGACCGCGGACGCGCCCACCTGCTCACCTCGCTCGGCTTCTTCGTCGAGCACGCGGTCGACATCGGCGCCGATCCCGCGCGTCTCGCCCTCGCGGGCTGGTCGCGGGGTGGCACCGAGGCGGCTGCCGTCGCGATGAGCCCTCCGCTGGTCGCCGCGTGGCGCCCGTGCGCGGTCGCCTGCGTCAGCGGAGCGTTCCGCGAAGCGGCGGCGATGACGGGCAGGCCTCCGCTTGACGACGCCCGGGAAGCGATCGTGTCGCCCGTCCCCGTCTGGCTCGTGCACGGCATCCGGGATACCACCCGTGCCCGTCGAGCAGTCACGCCGCCTGGCCGCACTCCTCGGCCAGCGCGGCTGGCCCGTCCACCTGGAGGAGACCGACACCGAGCACGCCGGGGTGGTCATGACCGAGTACGATCCCGCGCTCGGCCGCTGCCGGCCGGCGACGGCAGATCACGCGATCAGGGCCGGTCGTCGAACTGCGGAGATCCTCGCGCTGGCCTCACTCGGTGACGGCGGCTAGGGCCCGGACGGGGAGCGGCCGCCGGTCTCAGTCGGCGAAGTCCTCGGTCAGCCACAGCCATCCGTTGGCCGGATCGAAGACGACATCCACGCCCACCACGGTCCCCTGGGTGGTGAGGATGTTGAGGCGGTGGTCGTCGTCGGGTGGCGTCTCGTTGAACATCAGGGATTCGACCGCGAGCGCGCCGGCGGTCGACTGCTCGGAGTAGTTGCCGATGTTCTCGCCGCACCAGGTCCATGCCACGCCCTGTGCGGTGATGCGCGCGCTGAAGACGGCCTCACCGGGGAGCTGATGGGAGAGCTGGTCGGCGGCGGCCATGGCCAGGTTGTGGAGATGGGCGCTCTCGGCAAGACCATCGCTCCAGGCGAGGGCGGGCAGCCCCTGACCTCCGCGCTCCTGGTTGATGGCCTGGAACACCGCCTGGGCCGCGGCGGACGATGAGCTCAGCGCGGGCGGGGCGGGCGGGGGAGGCGGCGCAGGGGCCGCGGCCGGTGTGGGTGTTGGCGGCGCCGGCGTCGGGGTGGGCGGAGGGGTCGGCGTCGGCAGCGGGGGGATCGAGCCGAGGCTGGGGATGGCGACCACGGGGAAACGCAGCTCCCCGGTGGCGGTCCGCGGGGAAGTGTTCCGGCCGGCATCGCCGGACGGTCCGGCGGCGCGGAGGACGCCCGCGGCCAGGCCGGCGACCACCACCAGGGCGGCCAGCGCGGCGATGCGATGGCGGCGCGTCATCTCTCCTCCCGTCGCCGGCGGTGGTCGTCCCCGGCGGAGAGCTTGCACCAACGGCGTCTCGACGTGATCTCGCCCGATGGCGGGAGACGGGACGCCTCGGGGTGGGGGAGGGGAGCGCTGGGTATGCTGGCGCCATGGGAGCTCGCGGCACCGGCCGGTCCAGGCTCTATTCGTTCGCCGCCACGACCGTCGTCGCCGTGGTGGTGATCGCCGACTACTTCTTCGCCAGGGCGATCAACCACGACGGGAAGGACCACGACGCCGGCACGCTGGCCAAACTGGCCGTCCTCCTCATCGTGTCGTGCCTCATCGCGGCCCTGGTCCTGCGCCTGCTCCGCCCCCTGCGTCCCCGGCAGGCGGGGCCGGTGCGCCGGCGTTGAGGGGGAGGCCTGCGTCCTCACGCCCGCGAAGCGCTCGCCCATGGCCGATGACCCCGGCGCTGCCCCAGAATGGGGGGCCGCACCGCCAGCACCAGGGAGGTCCTTGCCTCACATGGTCGAGCCAGTCGCGGCCCCGCCCGGGCATGTCCACCGCGGCATCCCGGATCCGCCGCGCGAGCACCATCGCGACGTCCAGGGCGGCGCCGCGCGCGCCGGGGTGTTCGGCGTCAGCGATGGGCTCATCACCAACGTCTCGCTGATCCTCGGCGTTGTCGGCGCCAACCCCTCTGCCGGCATCGTCCGGCTGGTGGGCCTGGCCGGTCTGGCCGCCGGCGCCTTCTCCATGGCGGCGGGCGAGTACGTGTCGATGAGCGCCCAGTCGGAGCTCATCCATCGCGAGCTCGCCGTCGAGAAGGAGGAGCTCCGCCGCCATCCCGGCAGGGAGCGGCGGGAACTGGTCTCCGTCTACATGCGGCGGGGGGTGCCGAGGGAGACCGCCGAAGCCGTCACCGAGGCGCTGATGAAGGACCCCGAGGTCGCCCTCGAGGTGCACAGCCGGGAGGAGCTCGGGGTGGACCCGGCCCGGACCGGCTCCCCGGTCGCCGCGGCGCTCGCCTCGTTCGCCAGCTTCGCCGTGGGAGCCCTGCTGCCCCTCCTGCCGTGGTTCTTCCTGACCGGGATCGCGGCCGTCGTGTCGTCGATCGTGCTGGGGACCCTGGGCTGCGTCGTGGTGGGCGCCGGCGTCGCCTACTTCGCCGAGCGACCCTACCCGCGCACCGTGCTGCGCCAGCTGCTCATCGCCGCCGCCGCCGCCGCGGCGACCTTCGCGGTGGGCCGGCTGGTGGGAGGCATCACCGCGGTCTGAGCACCAACGGGCGCGATCCCATTGCGATCCGAACGGTTGTTCGGTAAGCTGGCGGACCATGACCACGGTCGCCACGCCGACCACCGCCGAGCGCATCGCGGAACTGCGCAAGCAGTCCTGGGTGGGACCGCGCCTCGCCCACGAGGTGACCCTGCCGGGCCAGCCGGGGGACTACCGCCCCTGGCCGGAGCGGCTGCACCCCGAGCTGGTGGCGGCGCTGCGGGCGCAGGGGCTGGAGCGCGCCTACTCCCACCAGGCCGAGGCGATCGAGGCGGCTCTCTCCGGGCGCGACTGCGTCCTGGTCACGCCGACGGCCAGCGGCAAGACGCTGGGTTTCGTGCTCCCGGTGCTCGACGCCTGGCTGCGCGACCCCGGCAGCCGGGCCCTGTGGCTGTTCCCCACCAAGGCGCTGGCCCAGGATCAGCTGGCCGGCCTGCAGGAGCTGGTGCGCCATCTCCCCGAGGCGCGCCGCGACCTCCTCCGCGCGTCCACCTTCGACGGGGACACCCCGGCCGGCCTGCGCCGCGCCATCCGCCAGGACGGCCACATCGTGGTGACCAACCCGGACATGCTGCACAGCGGCATCCTGCCCAACCACACGGGGTGGGTCCGGCTCCTCCAGTCGCTGCGCTACATCGTCATCGACGAGCTGCACGCCTACCGCGGCCTCTTCGGCTCGCACCTCGCCAACGTGCTGCGGCGCCTGATCCGCCTCTGCCGCTTCTACGGCAGCAATCCCACGGTGATCTGCTGTTCGGCCACCATCGCGAACCCCAAGGAGCTGGCCGAGCGGCTGCTGGAGCGGCCGGTCGTGCTCATCGACCGCAACGGCGCTCCACGGGCCGAGCGACACCTGTGGTTCTGGGAGCCTCCGCTCGTCAACGGCGCCCTGGGCGTCCGGCGCTCTGCCGTGCTCGAGGCACGGCGCCTCATCGCCGAGCTGCTCCGCCTTGATCTTCAGACCATCGGCTTCTGCCGCAGCCGGAGCGGCGTCGAGATCCTCCTCAGCTACCTGCAGCAGCTCAACGCCGCCGGCCCCGGCGGCGAGGCGCGGGTCCGGGGCTACCGGGGCGGGTACCTCCCGCTGGAGCGCCGGGCCATCGAGGCCGGTCTGCGCGGCGGCAGCGTGCGCGGGGTCATCGCCACCAACGCCCTGGAACTGGGCATCGACGTCGGCGGGCTCGACGCCAGCGTCCTGGTCGGCTATCCGGGAACGCTGGCCAGCACCTGGCAGCAGCTGGGCCGTGCGGGCCGGCGCGACTCCGCGTCGCTGGGCGTCTTCATCGCCTCCGACTCGCCGCTCGACCAGTTCCTGCTGCGCAATCCCGAGTACCTGCTGGAGACGCCCCCGGAGCGCGGTCTGATCGATCCGGACAACCTGCTGGTGCTCGGCTCACACCTGCAGGCCGCCGCCTTCGAGCTGGCCTTCGACCGCGGCGAGTCCTTCGGTGGGGCCGGGGCCGAGCTGACCGGCTCGCTCCTCCAGTGCTTCGCCGAGGACGGGCTGCTGCACCGGACGGGGAGCCGCTACCACTGGAGCGCCGACGCCTTCCCCGCCGAGGCGATCTCGCTGCGGCGCGCCGCCGCCGGCAACGTGCTGATCATCGACACCTCGAGTGATCCCGGCGGTCCCGGGCAGGGACCGCAGGGACCGTGGACGGGCACCGGCGGCGGGCGCCCGGGAAGCCACGGGACGGTCATCGGCGAGGTCGACCAGTTCTCCGCGCCGGTGCTGGTGCACGACGACGCCGTCTACCTCCACGAGGGGCGGCAGTACCACGTCGAGCGCCTCGACTGGGAGGAGAAGCGCGCCTACGTCCACCCCGTCTCGGTCGACTACTACACCCTGGCCGAGACGCGACAGACGGTCCGCATCCTAGAGCGCCAGGCGGGGCCGGAGGGGGAGCGGGTGCGGCGGAGCCACGGGGAGGTGCGGGTGACGCGGCTGGCGACCATGTACAAGAAGGTGCGCTTCCTCACCCACGAGAACGTGGGCGCCGGCCCCATCCACCTCCCCGAACAGGACCTGCACACCACCAGCGTCTGGGCGGCGTTCAGCCCGCCCAGCCTGGCCGGTGTGACGGCGGGCGATCTGGAGACGGGACTGCTCGGGGCCTCCCGGGCGCTGCATGCCGCCGCCTGCCTGCTCTGCATGTGCGATCCACGCGACCTCGGCTCGCACGTCGAGGTGCGCACCCAGGCGAGCCCCCGGGGAGGGGGCCCGGCCATGCCGGCACTCGGGCCGCCACCGCTGAGCGAGCCGCGGGAGTTCGCCGCCGGGTGGCGCCCGGCGCCGGTGGAGGCGGGCGGCCCCGATCCGGGAGGGGAGGAGCCGGGCGAGACGGGGTGGCCCGCCATCTACCTCTATGATGCCGTCCCCGCCGGGGTCGGCTTCGCGGAGGCGTGCTTCGACCGCTTCACGGACCTGGTGGGGTCGGCGATCGCCCTGGTCGCCGGCTGCGGCTGCGAGGGTGGCTGCCCGTCATGTGTCGGACCGCCGCCACCGGGGCAGGACGCCCGGGCGGCGGCGCTGCGTCTGCTGCGCCTGGCCCTCCTCTGATGGCGGGCCCCCAGATCGCGCCCCCCGTGTCGCCGGACGGGGCCGGCAGGGACGCGCTGGCCTCGCTCCGAGCCCGGCTGGTGGCCATGGGCGGGCTGGCGGATCTGTCGCGGCCCGCCGGCTCGAGGCGGGCGATCGCCTGCGCACCGCCGGCACCGCCGGCGCAGCGTGCCGGTGCGCTCGGCTTCGGCGCCGAGGGCCAGGTGCTGGTCCGCCGCGTCAGTGTTGACCTGGGGCCGTTCCTGGCCCGTGCCGGGGCGCCGGCCCGCGCCGCCCCGGAGGACATGGTCCGCCTCCTCTACAACCTCCCCGGCGATGCGCCCGGGGGCCGATGGGCGGAGGACGAGATGGCGGTGCTCGACATCGAGACCCTCGGCCTGCGTGGCAGCGGTGTGGTGCCCTTCCTGGTCGGAGTCGGCGTCCCGCGCGGCTCGGCGCTCGACATCGACCAGTACCTGCTCGCCGACCTCGAGGCCGAGGGCGCGATGCTCGATGCCGTCGGCGCCGAACTCGCCTCGCGCCGCATCCTGGTCACCTACAACGGGCGGAGCTTCGACGTGCCCGTGCTGCAGGCGCGGTGCATCGTCAACCGACGGTCCCCTGACACCGTCTGCCCGCCGCTGCACTGCGATCTGCTGGCCCCGGTGCGGCGGTTGTTCCGGGAGCGCCTGGGCCCCTGCACCCTGCGGCAGGCGGAGACCGGCCTGCTCGGTCTCGACCGGGGCGACGACGTCCCCGGGGCCGAGGCCCCCGCCCGCTTCCGTGCCTGGCTCAACGGGGCGCCGCCCGAGGTCCTCGACGGGGTCGTGCGTCACAACCAGTTCGATCTCTGCGCGACGATGGTGCTGGCCGGTCGGCTGGTGGCTCACGTGGCCGGGCGGATGATCGAGCCGGTGCACCCCGCCGACCGGTACCGCCTCGGGGTCCACATGGAGCGGATCGGGCTGGCCGAGGCGGCCGACGACCACTACGCCGCCGCCTTCCAGGACGCCGCCTCGGCCTGGTCTCAGCCCGCCGGCCATCGGCTGGCGCGGCGGCGGCGCCGCCGCCAGCGCTCGGCGCGGGTCGCGGGAACACCGTCCGCGGCGCTGCCCATCTTCCGGGAGCTGTGGCGGCGGCATCCGGACGACCTGGCCGCGGCTCGGGGCCTGGCCATCGCCCTGGAGGCGAACGGCGAGCTGGGGGAGGCGCTCGCCGTCTGCGACGAGGCCGAGGCGGTGCTGGCGGGCCGCCCGCTGTGGTGGCGGCGGCTCGCCGGCAGGGCGGGGGAGGGGCCGGAGGCGGAGTGGTCGCGGCGGGCTGACCGCCTGAGGCGGAGGCGGTCGCCGTCCCGGCGCCAGGCGGTGCTGGCTCTCGGAGGCGATCCGTCCGCGGTGCGGTGAATCCCTACCGCCCGCAGCCGCGTTGTCTGGGACGACAATAACCGCCCCGTGGTGCGGGTTCCCGCCAGATGATCGGATGACAGAGAAAGTCCCCCCAGCTCCCAGCCCAGAGACGGAGGGGGACCTGTCTCCAGGGGACGCCGGCGCGGCCGCCGTCGGGTCCGCCTCGCTGCTCGCCGGCGACGTCCTCCTGGTCGACGAGGTGGCCGCTTCTGCGGGCGCGGACGTCGGGGTGGCCGGCGGGGGTGGCGGCGCCGCCGGCCGTTCGGTGGGGGCGCTGCGCCCCGGCAGCGCGCTGCGCGGCGTGCGCAATTCGGCGATGGTGCTGACCGCCCGGCTGGTCTCCCGGGTGGTGGCCCTGGGCGCCGTCATCGTGGTCATGCATTCGCTGGGTTCGAACGGATTCGGCGCGATGCAGACGGCGATCACCTACAGCGCCCTGATCGCGGTCATCGCCGACCTCGGATTCGGCACCCTCTACCTGCGCGAGGGGGCGAGGCGCCCTCAGCTGCTCGGTCGCTACCTCGACAACATGCTGTCGGTCCGCCTACCGCTCATGGTGCTGGCCATCCTCGTCCTGACCGGCGCCCTGTGGCTGATCGGGCTGAGCTCGCTGGTGGTCGCCAGCGCGGCGCTGCTGGTCATCTCCGGCTACCTGCAGCTGCTGCGCACCCCCCTGTACGCGCTGCAGCGGCTCCGCTTCGAGATCATCGAGATCGTCCCCGAGGCGCTCCTGCTGCTGGGCTTCGTGGTCCTGGGCGCCGCCACCCACCAGGGCCCCGGCTACTTCATCTGGGCCTACGTCTTCAGCTACATCGCGGCCTGCATCTACTTCTCCATCGTCCTCATCCGGACGGGCATCTGGCATCCCCAGTGGCGGTTCGAGATGGAGCTGCTCCGGCCGTGGCTGGCGATGAGCTTCCCGCTCGCCATCACCTACGTCTTCACCAGCGTCTACTGGAAGATCGACGTCCCCATCCTGCAGGCATTCACCGGCGGGTCCGGGAACTTCACGCAGGTGGGCTGGTACCAGTCCGCCTACAAGCCCTTCGAGGCGCTCCTCGTCGTGCCCCTCACCCTGCGGACGGTGGTCTTCCCGGTGCTCTCCGTGTACCACCGCGAGGCGCCGGAACGGCTGCAGGAGGCGAGCCGCAAGTTCTTCAAAGCGCTGGTCGCGCTCGGCCTGCCGATGGCGCTCGGGGTGATCATCCTGGCCGACCAGTACACCAGCCTGCTCAGCCTCTACCCCCAGGCGTCGCCATCGCTGCGCCTGCTCGGGGTCACCGTCGTCTTCATGTTCGCCGACAACTGCTTCGCCACCACCCTGCTGGCCATGGACCGGCAGCGGACGTACGCCTGGATCGCCGGGAGCGGCATGCTCATCAACATCCTCCTCAACACGGCGCTAATCCCCATCGCCGAGCACCTGCACCCGGGGAGCGGCTACCTGGTCACGAGCGGCAACACGGCCCTGACCGAGATGGGTCTGGTGCTGATCGGCTGGTTCACCGTGCGCCGCCTGGGCGTGCGGATCCCGGTGGGCCGGCTGACCTGGAGGATCGCCGTCGCCGGCGCGATCATGGGCGCCTTCCTCCTGCTCGTCCACCCCGAGGGGCGCATCGCCACGGTCGGCTTCACGCTGGCCGCGGCCCTCGTCTACCTGGGGGCCGCCTGGGTCCTCCGCGTCGCCGACCCGCAGGAGATGAACCTCATCCGGCGGGCACTCCGGCGCGGCGCCTGACGTCGCAGCACCGCGGGCTCCCTGACGTGGATGATGGTGGGGACGACCGGTGAGGAGCGCAGGAGGGCAGCCATGCTGAGCACGATGCCGGACGCGCCCCTCACCGTCCTCGACATCTTCCGCCGGGGGCGGGGCCTGTTCGCCCGCAGCGAGGCCGTCACCTTCACCGGGACGTCCTCGCGCCACGCCACCTTCGTTGCGGTCGGCGAACGTGCCGCCCGCCTGGCCGCCGGGCTGCGCCACCTGGGCGTCGGCGCGGGCGACCGGGTCGCCACCCTCTGCTGGAATCATCAGGAGCACCTGGAGGCGTACCTCGCCGTGCCCTGCATGGGAGCCGTGCTGCACACCCTCAACCTGCGCCTGGCCCCCGACCGGCTCGCCTACGTCATCAACCACGCCGCCGACCGCGTCGTCATCGTCGACGCCGGCCTGGCGCCGCTGCTGGCGAGCATCCGCTCCCAGCTCACCACGGTGGAGAAGGTGGTCGTGATCGGCGAGGTCGAGGCGCTGGGCCTCGGCGAGATGATCGGCTACGAGGACCTCCTCGCCGCCCGCCCGCCGGTGGAGGACTGGCCGGAGCTGGACGAGAGGCAGGCGGCGGCGATGTGCTACACGACGGGGACGACGGGAGATCCGCGCGGGGTCGTCTACAGCCACCGATCCATCTGGCTCCATTCCCACTCCATCTGGGTCAACTTCGAGCTCAGGGACCAGGACCGGCTCCTCGTCACCGTCCCGATGTTCCACGTCAACGCCTGGGGAACCCCGTACGCGGCGTGGATGACCGGCACTGACCTGCTCCTGCCCGACCGCCACCTCAAGCCAGAGCTGCTCCTGGAGTTCATCGGGCAGCAGCGGCCCACCTTCGTCGTCGGCGTGCCCAGCGTCTTCCAGGGGCTGCTCACCGCCGCCGAGGCGGTGGGGGCCGACCTGGGCTCCATCCGCCGGGGCATCTGCGGCGGATCGGCGGTGCCGGTGGCGCTGATGAAGGCGTACGAGCCGTGGTTCCCGCTCATCCAGGCGTGGGGGATGACGGAGACCAGCCCGATGGGGACCATCGCCGTCGCCCCCAGGGGCATGGGCCAGGACGATGCCCAGTACTGGCACTACCGGTCGACGGCGGGGCGTCCCGTCGCCGGGGTGGAGCTGCGCATCACCGGCGAGGCCGGCGAGGTCCTGCCCTGGGACGGCCAGTCGGTGGGGGAGATCGAGGTTCGCGGGCCCTGGATCACCGCCGGGTACCTCGACATCGACGCCTCCGACCGCCTGCACGACGGCTGGCTGCGCACCGGGGACGCCGGCACGGTCGACGCGCGCGGATACGTCCAGATCACCGACAGGATCAAGGACGTCATCAAGTCAGGGGGCGAGTGGATCAGCTCGGTCGAGCTGGAGACCCTGCTGGCCGGTCACCCGGCAGTGCTGGACGCGGCGGTGGTGGGCATCCCGGACGAACGCTGGTCGGAGCGGCCGCTGGCGGTGGTCGCCCTCGAGCCGGGCTCGGCGGTGCGGCCGGCGGCGCTGCGCCGCTTCCTGGAGGGGACGGTGCCGAGCTTCTGGCTGCCCGAAGCGTGGGCCGTCGTCGACGAGATCCCGGTGACGTCGGTGGGCAAGCGGGACAAGCAGGCCATCCGCGCCCTGCTCGCGCAGGGGCGGCTCGAGGTGACGCGGCTCGACCGCTGAGGCCATCGGCGCCGCCCGGGGGGCGGGGCTGGATCGCCCGTGCCCCGGGCGCGCCCAACGCTCAGGCGATGCCGGCAGCCTCCAGGGCCAGGGTGTGGAGCAGCCCGTTGCTGGAGACGCCGGGACCTCCGATCGGCGAGTCGGCGCTGCGGTCGGTGAACCGCCCCCCCGCCTCCTCGACGATGATGGCGAGGGCGGCGAAGTCCCAGAGGTTGGCGCGCGAGGTCCAGCCGATGTCGGCGGAGCCGCGTGCCACCGACAGGTGGGAGAGCGAGTTGCCCATGCCACGGCCGTCCCAGCAGCGGGCGGCGAGCCGCCGGAGGCGCTCGTCGGTGCCGGCGCGGATGAAGCCGGGAAGGCTGGTGTGGGCGAGCATGGCCTGGTCCAGCTGATCGACCGACGACACGTGGATGGGGACGCCGTTGACGGTCGCCCCCTCACCGCGTGCGGCGGCGTAGCGGTCGCCGCGACACGGCACCGAGGCGACGGCGCAGACGGTCTCGCCGTCGTGCTGCAGCGCGATGAGGCACGCCCAGGTCTCGTAGCCGCGGATGAAGCTGCGCGTGCCGTCGATGGGGTCGATGATCCAGCGCGACCCCGCCGTCCCGGCGAGGTCGCCGCCGAACTCCTCGCCGAGGACCGTGTCGGACGGGCGACGACGTCCGACATGCTCACGGATGCGCTCCTCGACCTGGCGGTCCGCCTGGGTCACCTCGGTGAGGTCGGCCTTGCGCTCGACGCGCAGGTCCAGGGAGCGGAAGAGGCTCATGGCGATCGGGTCGGCCAGGTCGGCGAGCTCGTGGGCGAAGCGGAGGTCGTCGTTCATCGTCCCCACAGTACGCGGCGGGGACACCGGGCTGGATCTGGCAGAATCGGGGGTCAGCACCCCGGCACCATGGGGAGGTCAGCGCGTGGCAGTCCTCGAGCCGTGCGACAACTGCGGCCGGCAGACGGCGATCTACCGTCTCGCGGCGGTGATCCTGGACGGCCGCATGGCGCGCGTCTGCCCGCTGTGCGCCTCCACCGAGAGAGAGCGGATCGAGGCGCCCTTCGCCCCCCGCTCCGACCAGGGAGCGATCCAGCCGAGCACCTCGCGCGACGTCTGGTGAGCGGGCCCTCGTTCTCAGCGCGCCTGGCCCAGAGCGGCCGCGAGCTGGGCTCGCTGCTCTGCCTGGGACTCGATCCATCCGGCTGCCGCGACGTGGCCGAGGTCGAGCGCTTCTGCGCGGCCATGCTCGATGCCGCGCTGCCGTACGTCGTCGCCGTCAAGCCGAACCTCGCCTTCTTCGAGCAGCACGGTTCGGCGGGCCTGGCCGTCCTGGAGAGGGTGCGGACGCTGATCCCGGATTCGCGGCTCGTCGTCCTCGACGCCAAGCGCGGGGACATCGGCACCACCGCCGACGCCTACGCGCGGGCCCTCTTCGACATCTGGGGGGCGGATGCGGTGACGGTGAACCCACTCCTCGGCCAGGACGCCGTCATCCCCTTCCTGGCCCGGTCCGGGACCGCCGCCCTGGTGGTCGCCCGCAGCAGCAATCCCGGCGCCGCCGACTTCCTGGAGGCGCGGCTGGAGGGCGGCCGGCCCCTCTACACTCGGATCGTGGAACGGGCGCTGACCTGGGAGGGCCCGGGGGAGATCGGCTTCGTGGTGGGGGCCACCTCGGTCCCGGCCATCGCCGAGGTGCGCGCCCTCGCCCCGGGCGCTCCGCTGCTGCTCCCCGGGGTCGGTGCTCAGGGCGGCGACCTCGAGGCGGCCGTCGCCGCGGGCCTGGACCACTCCGGTGCCGGGATGCTCCTGCCGGTGTCGCGGGGCATCACCGGCGCGGCTGACCCGGCCGCCGCGGCGCTCCTCCTGCGACGGCGGATCGAGACCGTGCGCGAGGCGCGCCGGTGAGCGCCAGCGCGGTCATCGAACTCTCGGGCCACATCATCGACAGCATGGTGCTGCCCCGGGTCTTCGACTCCATCATGGACATGGGGGCGACCTTCCACGTCGAGGAGTTCCGGGTCGGCACCCGCCTCGACGAGCCGTCCTTCGCACGGCTCACCGTCGAGGCCCGGGACGAGACCGAGCTCGCCGCGGTGCTCGCGGCGTGCCAGCAGCACGGCGCCACCGTGGTGGGGGGGGAGAGCGTCACCACCGCGCCGGCACCCGCCGACGGCGTCTTCCCCGAGGACTTCTACACCACCAGCAACCAGCCGACGGCGGTGAGGGTGGCTGGGGAGTGGCTCTCCGTGGAGAGCATCGAGATGGACTGCGCCGTGGTCGTCGCGGCGGGTCGCGCCCGGGCCGTGCCGGTGACCGACGTCCGTGCCGGCGACCTGGTGGTGACGGGGCGCGGGGGCGTCCGCATCACCCCGGTGGAGCGGGGCAGGGGCAAGGAGATCTTCGGCTTCGTCAGCAGCTCGCTGGCCCCGGAGAAGCCCAAGCACGAGGTCATCCGCGAGCTGGCCGAGACGATGCGACAGGTTCATGACAGGAACGGCCGGATCTGCTTCGTGGGCGGCCCCGCCATCATCCACACCGGCGGCGGGCCGCACCTGGCGCGGCTCATCAGCATGGGCTACGTCCAGGTCCTCTTCGCCGGCAACGGCCTGGCGGCGCACGACATCGAGTCGCAGTCGTTCGGCACCTCGCTGGGGGTGGGCCTGGAGAAGGGGCTGCCCATCGAGGCGGGGCACGCCCTGCACATGCGCACCGTCAACCAGATCCGCGCCGCCGGCGGCATCGGCAAGGCGGTGGCGTCGAAGCTGCTGCGCCGCGGCGTCATGTACGAGTGCGTCCGCGCCGGGGTGGAGGTCGTGCTGGTGGGCTCGATCCGCGACGGGGCGCAGCTGCCCGACGTGGTCACCGACGTGCTGGAGGGGCAGCGGCGCATGCGCGCCGCCCTGGTGGGCGTGGATCTCTGCCTCATGTGCGCCTCGATGCTGCACGCCATCGCCACCGGGAACCTCCTGCCCGCCGCGACCAAGGCCGTCTGCGTCGACATCAACCCCTCGGTGGTCAGCAAGCTGGCGGACCGGGGCTCGTCGCAGACGCTCGGGCTGGTCACGGATGTGGAGTCGTTCCTCCGCGAGCTGGTGGAGGCCCTGGCGACGGAGAGGGGATGACCGCGCCGCGGGGGCCCGGGCCCGGCGGCGGCGCGCCACCGGAAACGGCGGGCGCCCAGGGCGTCGTGGTGGTCTCCGCCGGCCGGCCGAGGGTCACACGGCCCCGGGGCATCCCGAGCGGCCGGACCGGGTCACGGCGATCCTGGATCGGATCTGCGGCGACCCGGTACTCGCCGGCCTGCCGCGCCTGGCCCCGGATGCGGTGGACGGCAGCGACCTGGAGTCCGTCCACACGGCGTCCCATGTGGCGGCGATCCGGGATCTCGCCGGGCGCGGCGGCGGGTGGATCGACGCCGACACGTACTGCTGCCCCGGGACGTACGCGGCGGCCCTCGGGTCGGTGGGGGCGGCGCTGGCCGCGGTCGACGCCGTCGGCGGCGGCCGGGCCCGGCACGCCTTCTCCGTCGCCCGGCCGCCGGGACATCACGCCGGGGCCGGCACGGCGATGGGCTTCTGCCTCTTCAACGGCTGCGCCATCGCGGTGCGCCATGCCCAGCGTCGCGGCGCGGAGAGGGTCGCCGTCGTCGACATCGACGTCCATCACGGCAACGGCACGCAGGAGATCTTCTGGGATGACGCCGGCGTGCTCTACACGTCGCTCCACCAATGGCCTCTCTTCCCCGGCACGGGCGAGGCGTCGGCGCGCGGGGGTCCGCGGGCCCGCGGTCTCACCCTAAACGTGCCGCTCCCGGCCGGGACGACGGGGGAGGGGTGGCTGGCGCGCCTCGACGCCGACATCCTGCCGGCGGTCTCCCGCTTCCGGCCCGAGATCATCGTGGTCAGCGCCGGATACGACGCCCACGAGGCGGACCCGCTGGCGTCGCTGCGCCTCAGCACCGGCACGTACGGGCTCGCCGCCTTGCGGCTGCGCGATCTCTGCGCCGGGGCGGGGATCGGCTCGGTGTGGCTGCTCGAGGGGGGATACGACCTCCCCGCCCTGGGCGAGTCGGTGGCCGCCACGCTCCGCGGCCTCTCGGAGGATGCCCGGGACTGACACCCGGTGGGCCTCCGTCTCGTTTACCTTGTCGAGATGCGCCGCCCAGCCGCCACCGCCGCCGTCATGGCGGCACTGGCAACCCTCACCGTCTGCCTCGGCGGCTGCGCTCTGGGCAAGCCGACCGGGGTGGTGACCAATCCGCCGGGGACGGCCATCCCCGCCACCGCCACGCCCACCACGGCCCCCGGCACGCCCGCGCCGCAGACGAGCGGCGAGCGCACCGTGCTGGCTCAGGAAGGGCTGCGCATCCACAGCGGGCCGTCCCTGTCGGACACCGTGCTGGGGACGGCGTCGTGGGGCGTCGCGCTGGCCGTCACCGGCTACAACGCCGTCGGGGGCGGCTTCTACAGCGTGCAGGGGGCGACCGTCACGGGGTGGATCACCGCCGATCCGACGCTCAGCGCGAGTGGCAACCTCAACGCCATCGCCCTCCAGGACAAGGACATCTCCGGCGTCCTCTACCCCGAGGGATGGACCTTCGCCGACGATCCGGGCGAGGTGGTCTTCACCCCCGAGGGCGGCAGCGATCTCCCCACCCTGGTGATCCGCACCGGCACCAGCCAGGCGGCCCTGGGCACCCCCGGGCTGCCCGGGTACAGCCAGGTCAGCGAGGACGACCAGGTGGTGGCCTGCGGCTACACCGGGAGTCTGACGGAGTACGAGGCGCCGCCGGCGGCGACCGCCGAGCCGACCGTGGACGCGGGCGGTGGCGCCGTGCACCTGCTCCCGCACTTCGCCCAGTACCAGGTGGAGGTGACCTCCAGCTTCTGGCTCGACATCGAGATGAACTACGCCACCGACGACCAGCTCGCCGTCTTCGACAACGCATACAACAGCATCCGCTTCCCGTTCCCCCAATGCGAGCAGCCGGCGCCGACGGCAACCCCGTCGGCGGCGAGCTGATCCCATGTGGACCCGGGAGATCGAGGTCGACACCGGCCGGGCTCAGGTGGTGGACATCACGGATGCGGTGGGCGCCCTGGTCCCGGCTGCGGCGGACGGCCTGCTCAGCGTCTTCGCCCCCCACGCCACGGCCGGCGTGGCGCTGATGGAGACGGGGAGCGGATCGGAGGCGGACCTGGTCGCCGCCCTGGAGCGGCTGCTTCCCCGGGACGACCGGTACGGGCACCGCCACGGAAGCCGGGGGCACGGCGCCGACCACCTGCTGCCGGCACTGGTCTCGCCGTCACTGGTCGTGCCCGTGGCCCAAGGGCGGCTGCTCCTCGGCACTTGGCAGAGGCTCGTCCTCGTCGACCTCAACGGGGACAACCCCCGCCGCCACGTCCGGCTCTCCTTCCTTCAGGGCTGAGGCCGGGGCTCACGCGAGGCTGCGCAGCCGGATTACCGGCCTGAAGCAGACGCGTCCAGTCGATCCCAGAGCTGAAGAGCGTACGGAGATGGATAGACTGTCCTCATTGCTGTTGCGAAGTTGGGAGACCGCTCAGCGGCCGCAAGGATCTCGGCCTCGTACTCCCCTGGCCAGAGTTGGACGAGATCGTCGAGCGGACCGCCCCCCAGATAGGTGAGCAGATCTGCACTGGGTGCGCCCTCCGCAAGCTGGGCGAGTTTGACGAGGGCTTCGGGGACGCCGCCCGCCCAAACCGATTCGACCGCCTCCCACGCCCAGAAGTCACTCATGTCGGGGCTCTGCCCGGGCGGTGCCGCGCGTGCCCTTGCCATATGCCGCCAGTAGGCCTCGATGATCACTGGCCAGGTGGGCTCGAGGGGAGGCTCCATGCGCAGTAGCGTACTGGACCTCAACATCGAACCGCCGGCGCCTGTGCACGAAGTTGTGGAGCACCTCCCCTGCGCGGTCCCGGGTTGGTATCCTCGGCCGGCCGCCGGCCTCGGGGCCGCGACAGCCGGGCGAGAGGAGCCGCGAGACGTACCAGCAACCTCTGCTCGGTGCAGGCAGCAGGAAGGCTGTCCGACGCGCCCGGTTGCTGATTCTCGCTCAGACGGTTGGCCTCCTCGTCGGCGGGGAGATCGTCGTGCGCAGGGCCTTCGCCGCTCAGGGGGCGGCCTCCACCGCGTCTCTGACCGTATTCCTGGGGGCAAAGCAGGGTGCCGCCGACAGAATGTTCGAACTCCTCAGGCCTTCTTCCTCGCCGCCATCGTTGCCGTGCTGTGGGACCGGCGGCGACCGGGCGCACTGAACGCGACGAAACTCCCGTTGGTTACAGTTTGATGCCGTCCTAGCGAACTCAGCGGTGCCTCGAGGACCGCCGCCTTCGGCACTCACTCGGAGAAGCTCATGGCCCAGCCCCGAGCAACGTGGCAGGAGGTAATCGCCGCAGCCGAGCGGCTCACCGCCGCCGGCGACTCGCCCTTCAAACGTGAGGATCTGGTCGGGGCGGTCCAGCGCCTTCACCCCGGCCGAGAGCGCGGGACGATCGACCCCGTGATCCAGGCGATGACGGTCAACGCGACCGGAGGACCGCAGGTCCCAGCGCTCGCCCGGGGCCGGCTACGGCGGGTCGACTACGGGTACTACGAGCTGAACCACGCCGGGGTCGGCCCTCGCGCTACTGGTCCCGGTCAACCAGGCTCCCCGGGGGCTCATCCAGGAGGCCAAACCCCGGCACTCGCGGTCGTGCCCCCAGCGGTTGCTCAGGAGGAACTGCCCAGCCCGCCAGGGGACGCAGCAGAGCAGCGCGCCGCCGAGTCCGAGATCCTCACTGCCGCCTCAGTCCAGCTCGGGGCCCAGCTCTCCCCGCGTCGCCTCCACCTTGCCGACGGCGTACGGATCGAGGTGGACGGGGTCTCCGACAGCCCTCACATCCTGTGCGAAGTCTGGGCACATCAGGGGTCGAGCAAGGTCGGCCAGGACCACAAGGTCCTCCACGATGCCCTCAAGCTCTTCATGGCGGCAGAGTGCCTCTCACCTCGCCCACGCCTGGTTTTGGCGTTCGCGGATCGAGCGGCGACCCTCCGGTTCGAAGGCACCAGCTGGTACGCGCACGCGCTGCGCCGACTAGACGTGGAGATCCTCGTGGTCGACATCCCGGACGACCTCCGCCAGCGGATCAGGCGAGCCCAGGAGCGGCAGCGGCGGTAGGTAGATCGTGCCCGGGTGTGGCGGGTGGAGGGTGCCGGGGGACGGGTCGACGGTCCCCGGGTGCGCCGGCGCGGTCCCCTCCTCTGCCCCGCCGGGGGAGGGCGCGGGGTCGCCGGGGTCGGGCGCCGGTCCCATCTGGCGACGATGATGGCACGCCCGCCGGCCCCGTCCATCCGGTCGATCTCTAGCCGGCGCTGGCACCCGGAGGCCCCGTCCGGGTATCGTCGGCCTTCCGATGGACGAGAACAGCCTTCGCGGATCGCAGATCGGTGTGATCGGTGCCGGGGTGATGGCGGAGGCCATGCTCAGCGGTCTCCTCGACCGGCACCTGGTGGACGCGGCCTCCGTCACCTGCAGCCATCCCCGCGAGGCGCGCCGCGCCGAGCTGGTGGAGCGCCACGGCGTCAGGGCGGTGGAGGCGAACGCCGAGGCGGCCGCCGCCGCCGACATCGTCCTCCTCGCCGTGAAGCCCCAGATGCTGGGCGCCGTCCTGCCGCAGCTGAAGCCGGTGATGCGGCCCGAGCAGCTCGTCATCAGCATCGTCGCCGGGGCCAGCAGCCGTTTCCTGAGCGGTGCCCTCGGCCACCCCGCCGTGGTCCGCGCCATGCCCAACACCCCGTCGCAGATCGCCAGGGGCGTGACGGTGTGGTTCGCCACGGACGCCGTCGACGAGGCGGGCCGGGAGCGCACCCGGGCCATCCTCTCGGCGCTGGGCCGCGAGTTCGAGGTGCGTGACGAGCGCCAGGTGGCCATGGCCACCGCGGTCAGCGGGACGGGACCCACCTACATCTTCCTGTTCATCGAGGCGCTCATCGACGCGGCCGTCCACCTCGGCTTCCCCCGGCATGTCGCCCGCGAGCTGGTGCTCGACACCCTGAGCGGTTCGGCGGCCTTCGCCCAGGCCAGCGGGCGCCACGTTGCCGAGCTGAGGGACATGGTCGTGTCGCCGGGAGGCACCTCGGCGGCGGCCCTGTACGAGCTGGAGAAGGGCCGGTTCCGCACCGTCATCAGCGACGCCGTGTGGGCCGCCTTCGAGCGGACCCTCAGCATCGAGGCGGGGCTCGAGGGCCTGCCTCCAGCCCCCTCCCCGCGCCCCCGCTGACACCGATCCGGAGGGGTCGAAGCCGCCCACGCCGTCGCGGGGACGTTCAGATCTGAAACCGGATGCGATGTGGGCACCCGGTTTGTTGCATTCCCATCAAGGGTTCGTCACGCTGTTTGAGGCGTTCGCGGCGATGTTCTAGGCTTGGCTCGACCCAGGGTGGGGTCGGACTGCCAGATTCACCGCGAGGGGGACGCGTTGCCAGGCAATGGCATCGATTTGAGTCGTGAGGCGGTGGCATCGCCGGCTCGCCGTTGCCCCGTCCACAGTGAGGCCGCCCGCTGGGCCGGCGTCGCGGTCATCGCAGCTCTCGGCGCGGCTCTCTACCTCCTTGGGGTCGTGCCGATCGCCGCCTTCCACTCCGCGCAGGCCCTGCCCTGGGTCTTCTTCATCGGGCTCTTCGCCGTCACCGAGTGGTGGCGGATCCACGTGCCGTTCCGCCGCGGCGCCTACGTGCCCACCTTCAGCGGGCTGCCGCTCGCCGTCGGGCTGTTCGTGCTGGCCCCCTGGAGCCTCGTCCTCGCCTGGCTGATGGGGACCGCCATCAGCCTGGCGGCGGTCCGCCGCCACTCTCCGCGGGTCGTCCTGCGCTCGCTGAGCCTCGTCGCCATCGAGGGGTCCCTGGCGGTCATGGCCGCCCACTGGCTGATCCCCTCCGGGCGCCTCGCCGGTGCCGGCCCGTGGGCCGTCGTCATCGCCATGGTGGTTGCAATCTCGCTCCTCGACAGCGCGGTGGTCCTCTCCAGCATCAGCCTGTCGGCGGGCCGGCTGGCGCGCGAGCGGCTGCCGGGGGCCCTGATGGTGGCGCTGGCCGGGGCGCTGGCGACCGGCTGCGCCGCCCTCGTCCTGGTCTCCGTCATGGGCGACGACCCGCTCGGCATGGGGCTTCTGCTCAGCCTCTTCGCCAGCTTCATCCTGGGCGTCGCCGCGTACCGCGGCGAGCGTCACAAGCGGCGCCGCATCCAGCACCTGTACGCATCGCGCGACCTGCTGCAGTCGGACTCGCGGTCTCCGCTCTCGGTGCCCACGCTGCTGCAGCGCCTCTGCCAGATCTTCGAGGCGGCCTTCGCGGAGGTCGTCATCCTTCCCGATTCCCCCGAGCAGCCCGCCCAGGTGGTGCGCGTCCGGGGAGGTCAGACCACGGAGGCGAGCCGGGCGCTCGACGAGGACATGCTCGACGACGTCTTCGCCGTCATCGTGCCGCCGACCTCCAGCGTGGTGCTGCGGCCCGGCGTCGGGCCCAGCCAGGGGGGCGAGGTGCTGCGGCGCCGCGGCCTGCGGGACGCGATCATGACCGCGCTCCAGGTCGAGGGCCGCATCCTCGGCACGGTCCTCGTCGGCGATCGCAAGAGCGACTTGGAGACCTTCGACGAGGAGGACTGCAAGCTCCTCAGCGGCCTGGGCGCCCAGGTCGGCGTCTCCCTCGAGAACCTGAGGCTCGACGAGAGGCTCAAGCACCAGGCCTTCCACGACGCGCTCACCGGCCTCGCCAACCGGACCCTCTTCGCCGACCGCGTGGCCCACGCCCTGCACCGCCGGGTGTCGCCGGGCCACCTGCGCGCCGCCATCCTCTTCATCGACCTCGACGACTTCAAGGTGGTCAACGACAGCCTGGGACACGCCTGTGGCGACATGGCCCTGCAGTCGGTCACCGAGCGGCTCCGCCATGTCATCCGCCCCTTCGACACGGTGGCGCGCCTGGGCGGCGACGAGTTCGCCGTGCTGCTGGAGGACCTGGCCCAGCCCGGCGAGGCCATCGCGGTGGCTGAGCGGTTCCTCGAGGAGCTGAGCGGCTCCTTCGTCATCCAGGGCAGCGCCGTCACCATCCACGCCAGCGTGGGCGTCGCCATCGCCGACAACGAGGTGACCTCTCCCGACGACCTGCTGCGTCAGGCCGATGTCGCCATGTACCGCGCCAAGGAGCGGGGCAAGGCGACCATCGAGACCTTCGAGCCCAGCATGCAGTGGGCGCTGGAGCACCGCATCCAGCTCCGCAACGAGCTGGAGCAGGCGCTGGCGGGCGATGAGCTCTACGTCGAGTACCAGCCCATCGTCTCGCTGCGGAGCGGCGATGTGGTCGGCGCCGAGGCGCTGGCGCGCTGGGCGAACCCCCGGCGGGGCAGCATCGCGCCGCGCGAGTTCATCCCCATCGCGGAATCGGCGGGGCTGATCCGCGGCATCGGCGAGCACGTCCTCCGCTCCGCCTGCGGCCAGGCGGTGCGCTGGGCCAAGGAGACGCCGGATCATCCCATGACGGTGAGCGTGAACCTGTCGCCGATGCAGCTGCTCCATCCCGCCTTCGCCAGCGACGTGGCCGAGGTTCTCCGCGAGACGGGCATGGAGCCGGCGCGGCTGACCCTGGAGATCACCGAGAGCCTGCTGGTCGAGGACACCGCCGTCACCCTGGAGCGGCTCCAGGCGCTCAAGGACCTCGGCCTCATCCTCGCCATCGACGACTTCGGCACCGGCTACTCGTCGCTGGGTGAGCTGAAGTTCCTGCCCGTCGACGCCCTGAAGATCCCCAAGGCCTTCATCGACAACGTCGCCACCGACGATCGGGAGCGGGCGTTCCTCGCCGCCATCATCGGCCTGGGCCGCACCCTCGGGCTGCGCCTGGTGGCGGTGGGCGTCGAGGACTCGGATCAGCGCCGGCAGCTCAAGGAGATGGACTGCGACCTGGCCCAGGGATTCCACATCGCCATGCCACTCAGCGCCGACGGCATCGCCGCGATGATCGCCGGCCAGGGGGCCCGGCCCGACAAGGGCAAGGGCACGTCGGCTGCGGCGGTCGCCTAGCCCGGTCCGCGCCCCGCAGCGGGCGGGGGTGCCCATGCACAATGGGCGGTATGCGTCAGGTGTCCCCGGCAATCCACCGATGAGCTCCCGGCGGCGGGACCGCCTCTCCCGGCGTTCCATCCTCCGCCTCGGAACGGGGTTGCGCGGCGGGACCCTGGCCATCGCCGACGGCGACGGTGAGCACGTGCTGGGCCGCCCCGGTGAGGACGGCGGTCTGACCGCGAGCCTCACCATCCTCGACCAGCGGGCCTGGACCATGACCGCCCTGGGTGGCGGCAACGGCCTGGGCGCCGCCTACATGCGCGGTCTCTGGGACACCCCGGACCTGACGGCGGTGCTGCGCCTGCTGGCCCGCAACCTGGAGCGGATCAACCGCTTGACCGCCCCGCTGGGACGCCTGCGGCGCGGCGCCGGGAGGCTGCGGCTGCGGCGACCCAACCCCCGCAGCGACCGCCGCAACATCCACGCCCACTACGACCTGGGGAACAGCTTCTTCGAGCTCTTCCTCGACCCCACGATGGCCTACTCGTGCGCCATCTTCGAACCGGGGGACGACGACCTGGAGGCGGCGTCGCTGCGCAAGTTCGACCGCATCTGCGACCGCCTGCGCCTCACCCCCGACGATCATCTCCTGGAGATCGGCACCGGGTGGGGCGGCCTCGCCATCCACGCCGCCCGGCGGCACGGCTGCCGGGTCACCACGACGACGATCTCCATGGAGCAGTGCGAGCACGCCCGCGAGCGCGTGCGCGCCGCCGGCCTGGAGGACAGGATCACCGTCCTGGACCAGCACTACCGCGACCTGCGCGGCACCTACACCAAGCTGGTGTCGGTGGAGATGATCGAGGCCGTCGACTGGCGCCTGTACGACGAGTTCTTCCGCTGCTGCGAGCGCCTCCTCGCCCCCGACGGGCTGGCCGTCCTGCAGGCCATCGTCATCGCCGACCAGGCGTGGAAGGCGGCCCGCTGGCAGAGGGACTTCATCCGCACCTACATCTTCCCGGGCGGGATGCTGCCCTCGGTGACCGCGCTCCTCGAGTCGACGACGCGGTCCACCGAGCTGGCGCTGGTCGAGCTCGACGACATCGGCGCCCACTACCCGGTCACCCTCCGCCACTGGCGCGAGGCGCTGGACCGGGCCCACGACCGGGCCCGCGAGCTGGGCTTCGACGAGCGCTTCCTGCGCATGTGGCGCTTCTACTTCGCGTACTGCGAGGCCGGCTTCCTGGAGCGCCACATCACTGACGTCCATCTGACCTTCGCCGGGCGCGCCTGGCGGCGGCCCGCGCCGGTGACCCCCGCCTCGCTGCCCGCCTCGGTCTGAGGCGCCGCGCAGCGCGGCGTCCGGTCAGGCGTGCGCGTTGGCGAAGCGGTCGTCGATGAGCACGACCTCCCGGCCCCGCCGCGCCAGCAGGCTGCTGGCGATGCTGGCGCGATACCCGGCGCCGCAATGGACCCAGAGGGTCCCCGGCGGGAGCGTCCCGATGCGGTCCTCCAGGTCGTGGAGGGGGACGTGCAGGGCCCGGTCCAGGTGCCCCCTCTCCCATTCGTCGTCGCGGCGGACGTCGAGCGCCAGGCCGCCGTCAGTCCGCATCGCCTCGCGCAGGTCGGCGAACCTGCGCACCGGGTACGAGCGCACCGCGCCGGCGGCGCCGGCGGGCGGGAACGCGCCGGCGTACCGGCCCGCCACGGCGTCGACCCCGATCCTCGCCAGGTCCCGCTGGGCCAGGGCGATGGCGCTGGGGGTTTCCGCCATGAGCACCAGCGGGGTGTCCTCGGGCAGCAGCCAGCCGAGGTACGTGGTGAAGGGGGTTTCCTGGGGCAGGCTGATGCTGCCCTCGATGTGGGCGGCGGCGAAGGCGGCGCGGTCGCGGAGATCGACCACCCAGCTGCCGCCCGCCGCCATGGCGGCGAGCCGCTCACCCGCCAGGTCGGGCGGTGGGGCGAGATCGGGCGGCGGCGCACCCCGGCGGTTGTGCGGGGCCATGCGCTGGTAGTAGCGGGGGTAGTCGACGAAGTCGCGGAGCAGCGCGGCGACGAAGGCGTCCTCGCCGGGCGCGACGAAGGCCCGGTTGACCCGTCGCTGCTCCTCGATGGTGGAGGCGTCGGAGGTGGCGGTGCCGGCGGCGCAGAAGCTGCCGAACCCGTGGGTGGGCAGCACCTCGACCGCGCCCGGCAGGTGCCCCAGGCTGAGGACGGAGCGGTACTGCTGCCGCGCCAGCGGCTCGGCGAGGTCCGCCCCGAGCAGGTCGGTGCGCCCCACCGACCCGAAGAGCAGGGATCCGCCGGTGCAGGCGAGGACCGGACAGCCCCCGTCCAGCGCGACGTAGGTGACGTGGTGGGGGGTGTGTCCGGGGGTGGCCACCACGCGCAGCGAGAAGCCGGGGGCGAGGGGGATCTCGTCGCCGTCGTGCACGGCGAGGCGGTCGAACGCCACCTCCTCGGCGGCGGCGACCAGGTACGGGACGCCGAGCGACTGGGCCAGGGCCCAACCTCCCGAGACGTAGTCGTTGTGCACGTGCGTCTCGGCGACGCAGACGATGTCGATGCCGCCGGCCGCCGCGGCGTCGATGAGGCGGTCGGTGTCGCGCTGCGGGTCGATGACCGCCCCCGCCGTGCCGTCATGGATCAAATAGGAGCGGTCCCCGAGCTCCGGCGTGGGCACGGTGATGGCGGAGATCATCGCGGTCTGGCCGAACGCCGGTGCCGGCGCGCGTGTCGACTCACTCGGGGGGCAGCATGGCCAGGATCGCGGTTGCCAGAGCCCGCGCCGAGTCGGTCGTCAGCTCGACCGCCACCCGTGCCGACGGCCCCCGGGAGGGGTTGAGGAAGTCGAGGTTCAGGGTGTGCTCGGCGGGAGCGTGCTGCGGATGGTCGTAGTAGACGCTGGTCTCGGTGACCGGGAACCAGGCGGGCGTCCCCTTGCCGCTGCCGGTGACGGGGACGGTGTCGGTGGCGTAGGTGCACATGCGCCGATCCTCCTGTCAGCCGGAGAGGTGGCGGCCGAACCACTCCCAGATGAGCTGCCAGCCCGCATTCGCCGCCTCGACCCGATAGCTGGGGCGGTTGGGGGAGAAGAAGGCGTGGCCGGCGCCCTCGAACGAGTGGAACTCGTGGACCTTTCCCAGCCGGGTCAGCTCCGCGTCGAGCTCGACGACCTGGTCGGGGGAGGGGAAGCGGTCCTCGGCACCGAAGAGGCCGAGGAGCGGCGCGGAGAGGGTCGGCGCCTGATCGAGGAGCGGGGTGAACCGGACGGGCGACTGCGGCGGCGGCGTGCCCACCACCCCCGCGCCGTAGCAGTCGACGGCGGCCTGGAATTGGAGGCGGCAGGCGGCGAGGAACGACTGGCGGCCGCCCGAGCAGTAGCCGATGACGCCGACCTTCGCGTTGGAGGTGGGCAGGGAGCGGAGATGCCGCGCCGCGCCGTCGACGTCGCCGACCAGGCGCTCGTCCGGGACGCCCCCGGCGGCGCGCGCCGCGGCGGCCGCGTCCTCAGGACTCGCCCCGCCCCGCCCCTCGCGGGTGTACAGGTTGGGGCAGATGGCGTTGTAGCCGTTGGCGGCGAAGGTGCGCGTGATCTCCTTCATGGAGCGGTCGTAACCGGGCATGTGGTGGATCACCACGACGGAGCCGAACGGGCCGTCGCCGAGAGGCTGAGCCAGGTACGCCTCGATCTCCTCGCCGCCGTGACCGGGGAACGTCACCGGCTGCGCGGTGAGGGCATCCTCCACGTGGGACATGTCGCGTCTCCTCCTGCGGACTTGGTGGCTTCGCCGGAGGCTAGCCTGCCACAGGCCGCGCAGGAGGCGCAGCGGGCAGATGCCGCAGCTCAGAAGAGCGCGGCCGCCAGCTCACCGCGCAGCGACTCCACGGACGGGTCGCGCAGGCGCTCCGCCTCGATGCCGCCGACGACGGCGCGGCGCAGCCGGGACCGATCGGGTTCGGCGCTGCCGCGCAACGTGGCGATGAGCCGGCGCAGGGCCGCGGCATCCTGCCTGTTGCTGACCAGGGCGGTGAGGGCGGGATCCCCCGACCGGCAGATCTCGATGCGGGCCCGCAGCCCGTCGCACACGGGGTCGTGGCGCATCGGGGCGAGCACCTGGTCGGCCTCGTCGAGGCGGCCGTCGGCGAGGAGCAGCCGGCCCAGCGCCCGGCGCGGGGCGGGGCTCTCCGGTCCGGCGTCGACGGCGGCGCGCAGCCCGGCCTCGTCGGAGGGAAGCTCGGGTGGCGAGGGCGGCGCGAGCTGGGCGAGGAAGCGATCCACCTGGGCCCTGGGCTGAAGGCCGACGAACTCGGCCACCACCCGGCCGTCCCGGAAGCCCTTCACCGCCGGGATCCCCTGGATGCCGAAGCGGGCCGCCGTCGCCTGGTTGGCATCGACGTCCAGCTTGGCCAGGGTCACCCCGCCGTGGCGGGTCACCGCGTCCTCGAGGATGGGCCCCAGGGTCCGGCAGGGGGCACACCAGCCGGCCCAGAAGTCGACGACGACGGGGCGGCGGCCGGAGCCGGCGACGACGTCGATGTCGAAGGTGGCGTCGGTCGTGTCGAGGATGGGGGAGGGGGACGGCACGGGTGTGATTCTGACGGGGAGGGGTGCCCAGGCGGCCTCGGGCGCAGGATGGCGAGTGGGCGGAACCCCTGGCGGCGGGCCTCCCCGGCCGGTGCCGGCACGCGCAGCGTGGCGGTCGGCGCCCAGGCCGGCAGTGGGCTTGTCAGCCCCTTCCCGCCAGGGCCGCAAGTCTCTGGCAGGACATGTGAGTCAGCTGCTATACCCCCGCCCGGGGGAGCGGCACCATGCCATGGTGTGCCCCTCGGGGGTCTTGGGAAGGTGCGGGCTTGGGGGGTTCCGGCGGATCGCGGGCAGATGCGACGTCCCCGACGTCGGGGCCCGAAGCTGCGATGGCGCCGCCACCGCGCCCTGTGGGATCGAGGGCTGCGCATCGTGTCGCGCTCGGCGCGAGCGCGACCGGCGACCGCCATCGGCTACGCGATGCTCCTCGTCGGCGTCGGGGCCCTCATGCTGCGGAGCTCGGCGATCGGGTCGACGTCGGCACTGTTCAGCGCCGGGGCTTCCGCTCTGACCAACACCTACGTGGCTCAGGGGTCGCCGCCACCTCCGACGGTCTCTCCGCTCGGGGCGCCGGCTCGCGCCGCCACCCGCACTGCCGATCCATCTGGGTCGCCGACGCCCGGCCCGGCGTCGACCCCGTCGTCCGCGCCCACGCAGGTGCCCACGGCGTCTCCGACACCGACGCCGGCGGACACCCCCACCCCGACGCCGGCGGACACCCCCACCCCGACGCCCGCGCCCACTGACACGGCGGTCCCGTCGGCCACACCGGACCCGTCGCCATCCGACGATCCCACCGACGACCCCGGGGGAGGCGGCTGATGGCCGGCGGCTCGCAGGGACGGCAAGCCTCCGCCCGCAGAGCGCGCTGGGCCACGACGATCAGCGTCGCCCGCGGCACGCTGCTCACGCTGGTGTTCGTGGCCACCTTCGCGGCCCTGATGCTGGCGGTCTTCGTGCGGCCGGACGCCCAGGGCGCGGACGCGATCCTCGGGCACCCTCTGTTCAGCGTGGCGAGCGGATCGATGACCCCGGTGATCGACACCGGCGATCTGATCGTCGACAGCCAGCTCACCTCCGCCCAGGCGAGCGACCTCCATGCCGGTCAGATCATCAGCTTCCAGACGGCATCTGCCGGCACCACATCGATCGTCATCACCCACCGCATCGTCGCAGTCTTTCGGGCATCGAGTGGCGGCGGCGTCCAGTACCAGACCAAGGGTGACGCGAACAACGCCCCCGACCAGGCGCTGGTGACACCCGGCCAGATCGTCGGTCTCTACACGGGTCGGGTTCCCCTCGGCGGCTATGCGCTCTCCACCCTGCACCAGCCGCTCACGTTCGTGATCCTGGTGATGATCGCGGTGGTGTATCTCATCGGCGGCGAGGTGCGCCGTCGCTGGGTCCTGCTCGGCGAGCAGGACCGGCTGGCGAAGGAGGAGAAGCTCGCCGGCACGGCCGTGGACGGCACGCCCGAGGCGGAGGTGTTCACCGCGGGCCCGGCGGAGCGTCCCAGCCGAGTCGAGAGGGACTGGGGGGCGGGCTATTGACGAGATGAGACACGGCAGCATCGACAAATGCCCGGTTGCGGCCGGGCCCGAATGGACGGGAGGTACGACAACAGGATGAATCTCTTCACCAAGCGCGCGGCCCTGCTCGGGGCCGCCATCATCGGGACGGGCGCCATCGCGAGCCTGACGACGGGGGCCACCTTCGCGCTCTTCAGCGCAAGCGCGACCACCGATCTGACCCAGACCTACGCGGCGGGGACGGTGTCCCTGAGCTCGTCGGCGACACACTCCGTCTCGCTCAGCAATCTGGTGCCGGGGGACTGCTCGTATCAGGGGAATGCCCCGTACACGTGGACCTCTCTGTACTACTCGGGCACCCCTCTCTGCGGGGCGGACCTGGGGAACACCGACACCTACGTGCTGACCTACACGGGTAGCGCTCCGGCCTTCGTTGGCGTGGATCTGACCTTCAGTTCCACCGCCGCCAACGACACGGCGCTCCCGCTGTGGGACCCGCTGAATTCCAACGGTGGTCTTGAGGTGAGGGTCGGCGTCCTCAACTCATTCGGCTCCCTGACCGACATCCTCGACATCGGCGGCGCCGGCAACGTCTTCAGCACCGGAGAATTCGCCGCCAACGATCTGACCTGCTCGGGGACGCCGACGACGTGCACCGCCACCATCGACAACATCGAGATCCCCGTCGGCAGCACCACCGATTATGGCAACACCAACTGGGTCAACGGGGACTCCCAGACGCTCTACGTGGACTGGCTGTTCCACAACGGAACCAATGACAACCAGTTCCAGGGCGGAACGGCAACCGTCACCGTTCACGGCCATGCGGTGCAGGCCGGCGGTGGCAACACCACCCTGGTCAACACGTCGGCGACCGTCGGCTTCGCCGGGGGCGCCAACAAGTGCGACAGCGCCAACGGGACGAGCTGGAACAGCACTCCAGCCAACCCGACGCAGTCGTACGCCGTGATTCCACAGGCAGCCGCCGGTGAGTTCGTCGGCGGTCTGTACGCCTGCCCCGGCTCTTGGAGCTGATCTGATCAACCACCCGGAGGGGCCCGGCGCATCGTGCGCCGGGCCTCCCCCCCGGGATACGCGGAGAAACCATGACCGTGGAGGCGAGCAGCACCCGGAGGGCCGTCCCGCCGAGCCCGCGCGATGCCGCCCCCGGCGGCCTGCACCGCTCGGTTGCGAAATGCACGTCACGCCTGTCGCCGTCATGGTCATGAGGCGCCTTGCCCTGCGGCGGTGCGCAAGGTCGGGTTGGGCTCGTCTCGCCAGAGCCGGACGGACCGGAACCTCGGCGGCGCTGACTGGGCTGGGTGTTCTCCTGCTGGGCGCCGGTCTGCTCGCGGGGCTCGGCAGCTCCCCGGTGGATGCCGCGACACTCGCATGCAATGGCGCCATCGTCGCCGCGGGCGTGATTCCCGGAGACTCCGGGAGCTGCAGCCTGAGCTTCACCGAGACGGCGGCCCAGCTCGGCAACCCCTTCACGGTGACACTGGACGTCGGCACGGTGTCGACGGCGGGCGGCGGGTCGGCCGGGAGCGGAACGGCCACGGAGGCCCTGCTGGACGGGCAGGCCACCGGGCTGCAGGTCAGCATCACCGACTCCGGGGGCGACACCTTCGGGAGCGGCGCCCCCTCGTGCTCGGGCGCGTACCCCGACGCGGCCAGCTGTTCGAGCAGCGACAACGGCCAGGCGGTGCCCGGGGCAACCGCGGTCAGCGCCTGGACCGACACCTTCACCGTCGCTTGGGCCCTGCCGCTCGCCGCGGGGAACCCCTACCAGGGCGGGACCGCGACGATCACGGTGACCCCCTTCTACAACGGCACCCCTGCGTCGTCCCCCAGTCCCAGCCCCACCGGGAGCGTCGCGGCCATCAGCTCCAGCCCCACGCCCACGGGAGGGGTGTTGGGGATCACGACGCCGGACACCGGAGCCGGCCCCACCTCCCCGACCAGCCTGGTGCTGATCGTCGTCGGGATGGCGCTGCTGCTCCTCGGCCTGTGCGGCGCCGGCTGGAGTGTCCGCTCGGGGGCGCGGGTCCCGTAGCTGGACTTGCCGCGGGGGAGGGTCAGCCCTTCTCGGCCTCGAGCTGCTTGCGTGCCTTGGCGAGGCCGGCGTGCTCCGCGGCGCCCAGGGTGGGGAACTGCGGGTCGATGCCCGCCAGCGCGTCGACGACGATGGCGGCCACCGCCAGGCGCGCGAACCACTTGTGGTCGGCGGGCACGACGTGCCAGGGGGCCCACTCGGTGCTGGTGTGGCTCAGCGCCTCGGAGTAGGCGTGCTGGTAGTCGTCCCAGCGCCCGCGCTCGACCAGGTCGGCGGCCGAGAACTTCCAGTTCTTCGTGGGGTCGTCGATGCGCGCCAGCAGGCGGTCGCGCTGCTCGCCCTTGGAGAGGTTGAGGAAGACCTTGACGACGTGCGTGCCGTTGTCGACCAGCTCGCGCTCCCAGTTGTTGATCTGCTCGAACCGCCGCTCCCAGACGCCCTTCCTGGCCGCCTCGGGGATGTGCTGCCGGTCGAGGTTCTCGGGATGAACGCGGACGACGAGGACCTCCTCGTAGTGCGACCGGTTGAAGATGCCGATGTCGCCGCGGGGCGGCAGGTCGCGGCTGTACCGCCACAGGAAGTCGTGGGTCAGCTCCTCCGCGGAGGGCACCTTGAAGCTGCGCACCCAGACGCCCTGGGGGTTCACCCCGCTCATCACGTGCTTGACCGCTCCGTCCTTGCCGGCGGCGTCCAGCGCCTGGAGCACGACGAGAAGCCCGTAGGTGCTCTGGGACGCCAGCCGCGCCTGGTAGCTCTCCAGCAACTCCACGCTCGCCGCCAGCGCGGCACCGGCGTCCTTCTCGTGGACGAAGTTGGCGGTGTGCGCGGGGTCGAACCCCGCGGGAAGCTTCACCCTCGTCCCGGGGGCGACGCGGAGTGAACGCGCCAGACGGCGCAGCATGGTCAGATCGTCAGCGGTCACCGGGGGAAGCCTCCATGTGGTCGCGCGGCACCGGCGTCCCAGGGCGCCGGAGCCTCGCCGGCCGTGCTCGATGCGCCGTGACAGTATCCGCGATCACGGCGGCGGCGGTGGCGATGGCGGGTTAGAACGGTTTGCCACGCTGTGGGCGATGGCGGAGCAGGGGAGGGGAGGGGTCGGCGCGTCTACGGCGGAGGCGCCACCGGTGGTGCCACGATCAGGGCCGTGCTGCGAATCCGTCGCTACCGTCCCTCGGACCGCCAGGCCGTCTGGGACCTCCACAACCTGGCCCTGCACGCCGTCGGAGCCCACGCCGGCAACGGCCCGTGGGACGACGACCTGCACCACATCCCCGAGGTGTACCTGCAGGCCGGCGGAGAGTTCCTCGTCGGGGTGGAGGACGGCCGCATCGTCGCCATGGCCGCCCTGCGACGCCAGGACGGCCTCAGGGCCGCGATCACGCGCATGCGGGTGCACCCCGACGCCCAGCGTCGCGGCCACGGGCGCCGGCTGCTGCGACGGATCGAAGCCCGTGCCGCCGAGCTCGGCTACACCCGGCTCGTGCTCGACACCACGGAGCGTCAGCTGGCGGCGATCGGCCTCTACACGTCGGAGGGGTACGTGGAGACCGGCCGGGGCACCGTGTACGGGTTTCCCTGCATCTTCTACGCGAAGTCGCTCGTAGGAGCCGCTGACGACTGACGTCCCCTGAGGCGGTGGTGGGCGGTGGTCGAGGCGCTTCCTTCCACCTGCCAACTTACTCCTGATAAGGCATCTTATCGGGAACAAGAGGTCATGAAGGGCGAGCCTTGGCTCCCGCCCCGCAACCCCGGGCGGCGTCAGCCGCTTGCCCGGGAGCGTCCGCGAGGCCGCCGGGCATGTGGGACGATCGGCGCCGTGGCCGGTGAGGCTGACTCGCGGCCATGGGCGCTGCGGCGCCGGACCACGATGTCGCTCGTCCGGCTCGTCGTGCAGTTCCTGGTGGGATCGGGCTGCTCCTGAGTGGGATCGAGCCCGTGGTCCATTCGATGCGTGCCGGACGCCGGGTCGCCGCCTGGCTCGCCGGTCCGGGGGTCTGACGGCTCTCCTCTTCGCGGGTCGTGACGGCACCGGCTCCCTCGAGTGCAGCCAGAACATCAGTTCGATTGTGCGGTGCCACCGGTCGGCTCGCACCCTCGCATGGGCGCCGGATCGCCCCTCTCCTCCCCTCGTCAGGTCTCGCAACCGACCGCGATCGACAGCGCCTGGCAGATCCCGCGCATCGTCGCCGGCCGGGCGCGCCCCACGCACCGGACCAGCCGGAAGCGAGGGACGAGCTGGAGGTTGTCGAGGTTGGCCACCGAGTCGATGCGAACCCCGTCCTCGGGCCCGACGGGCACCTCGGTGGAGAGGCCGCGTGCCCGCGACGTCACCGGGACACCGAGGACGGCATTCAGCAGGCCGCCGAGGGGATCCCGAGTGAGCACGACGACCGGACGCACCTTGTCCAGCGCGGCCAGCCAGACGTCTCCCCGGCGGGGAGACGGATCACTCACCATGCGGGTCGGCGTAGAGGAGCTCCCAGTCCGTGCCGTCCTGGACGCCGGAGCTGTCACCGAGCGCTGCAATGGCCGTCTCCCCTGGTGTCGGGGGCGTGCGGCGGTACGCGTCGACGTCCCGCCGCAGCCGCTCAGCCCGGAGCAGCCGGTCGAGCGCGATGTCGATCACCGCCGACGTCGAGGGCGCGCCGACCATCCGGGCGGCCTCCTCCGCCTTGGTCCGATCGAGGCTGATGGTGATCTTGTCCCTGGCCATACCTCATACCTTACCATTGAGGAGTACGACGCATGAGTCGTAGTTCGCGGACTTCTGCTCCCCGGGGCCGCGCCTGGTTGCGCTGCGGGGAGGACAATCGCCGTGAGGGAAAGCGGTCGTGCGTGACGTAGGAGTGCCGCGACGGCCGCCTGGGTGGCCGCCATCACCGCCAGCCCTCCAGGAGGATCACGGTGAGCAAGTACCTGATCGAGGCGTCCTACACGGCTGAGGGTGTGAAGGGTGTCCTCAAGGAGGGAGGCTCCGCGCGTCGCGCGGCGGTCGAACAGCTCGTCAAGGCTGCGGGCGGCACGGTCGAGTCCTATTACTTCGTCTTCGGAGAGGATGACGTGATCGTCGTGGTCGACCTGCCCGACAACGCCACCATGGCGGCGGTCAGCATGGCGATCAGCGCGACAGGGAGCGTGACCACCGCGGTGCGCGTGCTGGTCACACCAGAGGAGATCGACGCGGCTGCCCACAAGCCCGTCGACTTCCGGGCACCGGGTCGCTGAGGAGGCTCCACCCCTTCCGGTCGTCCTGGTGACCCCCAGTCACCTGCGAGCCCGCGCCGCCGGCCCGCCGGGGAGGCTGCGGCTCGGACCTCATCGCGTTCTCCTCCGGGGCCTTTCGTACACCATGGTGTATGTTTCATGCGGTGCACCGGACCAACATCTACCTGCGCGACGATCAGCGGGCGGCCCTGCGCCGGCGCGCCCAGGATGGCGGCGTGACGGCCAGCGACGTGATCCGCGAGGCGGTCGACGCATGGCTTGCCGAGCCCGGCGAGCTGCGGGACGCAGCGCGCTGGGCCGCGCAGGCCGTCGTGGCAGAGCGGGCCTCGCAGTTCCCCACCTCTCCCGCGGAGTGGGACCGGCGGCCCTACTTCGTGCACGACTACGACGTCTCCTGGCGGCGCTTTCGCGAGATGGTCTCGGGAAGCGCCGCCGAGGACCGCTGGTGGGCGATGTCGAGGCTCCTCGAGCGGGCCGCGTGGGCCGACATCTGGCGGTTGACGACGGTCGAGGCCCTGGCCGCCGATCTGCCCCATCTGGCGCTGCGCAACTGGGGGATGTGGGATGCAACCATCCGGCAGCTTCGCGACGCCGCGTAGGCTGCACGTCCTGCCGGACGCCACCGAGCGGCTGCTGGAGTGCGCCTCGGCGGCCATCCCGGCCGGTTTCGCGCTGGCCGGCGGCACCGCCCTGGCCGAGTTCCACCTCGGCCACCGGCTCTGCGACGACCTCGACTACGTTGGGGACGGCGAGGTCGACATCCCAGAGACGGTCGAGGTACTGGTGGCGGCCCTGGCGGCAGGCGGCCTCACCGCGCGCCGCATCGCCAGCGGCCCCGTCTTCGGTCGCATCGAGGTCGGTCAGGGGCTGCGCGTGGACCTGATCCGCGAGGGCCCGCCGAGATTCGGGGAGGCTCAACAGGTCGATGGGATCTGGGTCGAGTCTCTCCTCGACATCGCAGTCGGCACGCTTGGCGCGTTCGTCGCCAGGCGGGAGGGCAAGGACGCGTTCGATCTGGCGGCGCTGGCGGCGCTCGCCGGCATCGAGCCCCCGACACTGTATCCCCTCCTCTTCCGCAAGGACGAGGGCCTCCGGACGTATCCGCAGTCGGTCTTCGAACCGCTCCACGCCGTCGCGGAGCGGATGCCGATGCTGCCCCGGAGCCTGCGCCCCGAGCTGACCGCGGCGGCGGTCCACGCCTTCTTGCGGCGCGAGGCTGGCCGCTTCTGGCGCGTCAGCGGGCTGGCCGATCTGGCCCGAGGAGCCGGCGGCCCCGATCCGGAGCCGGCGGCCGGGGAGACGGCGTGAGACGGCATCGTCCCTCGCTCACGGCCCGTGGTGTGGCGCTGGGGCGCTCGCGGCTCGAGAGGCCGCAGACCCCGGAGGGAGACCCGGAGGCGGAGCTGCGCCTCTACCAGGGGCTGGCGGGCCGGCGGCTGTCCGACCTCGTCCCACGTCACCTCGGCCTGCCGGGGCGCCGGCACCGGCGGGGCCGCCACAGGATGGAGGCACGGACCGCGTTCATCGACGCCGAGACGCTCAGCGCCGTCACCGGCGGCATCACGCAGGTCGTCATCGTGGGCGCCGGCTACGACGGGAGGGCTCTGCGATTCCGCAGCCCGGGAGTGCGGTTCTTCGAGCTGGATCACCCGGCGACCCAGGCCGACAAGCGCAGGCGCCTCGAGGATCTCGGCGTCGCCCTCGACCACCTGACGCTGCGGCCGGTCGACCTCATGCGCGACCCGGTCGACGCCGTACTCGCCGGGGCGGGGCATCGCGACGACGAGCCGAGCCTGTTCATCTGCGAGGGCCTGATTCGCTACATCTCCCGGGGCGCGGTCGACCGGATGCTGGAGGGACTGCACCGACGGGCCGCCCCCGGCAGCCGTCTGCTCCTGACCGCGTCGGAGAGCGCTGCACCGGTGGGCCGATCGATGCGCCGCTGGTACCTGAGGGTGATCGGAGAACCGGTGCGCAACCGGTTCGACGCCGGGGAGATCGCTCAGGTGCTGGCGCGGGCGGGCTGGACCGTGGTCCGCGAGGTGCGGCGGGCCCGCGACGATCGCGGCGCGCGCCTGCTCATCGCCGCCGAACCCGCCCGTTGAGCTGGGTGGGCGCCATCATCGCCACGGCCGTCCGCGCCGGGCCCCATACTCGGTGCGGATGAGCATCGTCACCGTCGACGACGTGATGGCCGACCCCGAGCTGCGGGAGATGGCGTCGCCCGAACTGCTGTCCGTTCTGAAGGCGGCCTACGAGAACGCCAGGACGCGCCGCCAGGACGTCCGTGAGCGGCGCAGCGGGTACACGCTGCTGGTCAACCGCCACGGCGACATCCGGGTCGAGATCGAGCGGTTCGGCGGTTTCGAGAACTGGGTCCGCGACGCCGGCGAGCTGGCGCTGCATGTGGGCCCGAGCCACGACCCCAACACGTCGGCGACGGTGGTCGGGCTCCTCGACGCCCAGGACCAGATGCCGCGGCAGGAGCCGGCGCGTCCGGCGCTCGACGACGAGCCCGGAGATGGCGATGAGGACGGCGAGGATAACGAGCCCGAGGAGCCGCCGAGCTGGCGCCCTGGGCTGGCGCCGCTCCACTGGGCGGGATGGAGCCCTCGGCTGAGTGCCGCGAATGGTGGCGTGCCGGCGGATCTCACCGTCGACGTCGATCAGGTTGTCTGGGCGTGGCGCTGCGACAGCTGCGGCGCCGCGAGCGTCGACGCCGACGACTTCGAGGCCATTCCTGATGACCCCGGGCATCGCCGATGCGAGTGCGGGGGTGGCGCGGCGCGGACGGCCGCTGTGTACTGCGCGAGCTGCGACACCCTCATCCTGCTGCGCAGCACCGATCCCGACGTCCCTGCACCCGCCTGAGGAATCCGTGTTCGGCGACAGGGAGGGAGAGGTTCGCCGAGGGGATGCGCGAGAGGGCGGTGCGCGCTGCCGTGGCGAGCCTCAGGCTGCGCCGGCGGAGTGGAAGGTGCGACGTCGTGGCGGCCCTGCGCCCCCTACTCCCCCACCATCACGGCGATCGTCGTCACGATCGCGGCGACGGCCGGGCTGCCGCAGGAGGCAAGCACGAGGTCGCCGTTGGCGATGGACGAGCAGCCATTGGTGAGGACCCACAGGTCGACATCCGATCTGCCCGGGTAGGAGAGGACGACGACGGCAGCCGACCCGTCAGCCATCGGACAGGAGCACACCACCCCGCCGCCGTGTCCGAGCGGGATCTGGGCCACGGACTGGGCCAGGCTCTGGGCGGCCGCCGCGTCCAGATCCTTCTGTGACTCCAGTGTGAAGGCGCCACCGTTGGTGCTTCCGCCGCCGCCGAGGCCTGCGCCGCCGTTGAGGCCGTCATAGCCGCAGAGAAGGCCGGCGGTCGGCTGGGCCGACGGCAGCATCTGGCTGGCCAGGTCGCTGCCCTCGTTCGTGACTCCAACCATGCCGCTGTCGCTGGTGGGACAGCCCGCGGCGACGGTCACGCGCAGGCGCTGGCCCGAGGCGGTGTCCCGGAGCGGGCCGGGATTGGTCGAGCCTGGCGCCGCGACGGCCCCGCAGCCGCCCACCACCAGGCACGCGGTGACGCCGGAGAGAATCGGGAGGAGGATCCTGGCGGGGGTGCGGCGCATGGACGTCCAGAGCCTACGCCGCGTCCCCGGCGCCCGCACGCCGATGGCCCCTTTCCGGGGAGGAGGCGGCATGATTACCGTGATGCCGGCTCGCGTCCCCAGTCAGCGTCGCCCCAACGCGCCGCATCGCTCCCGTCTCCCCGCCTGGGTTGACCAGATCCCGGGGCCCGGTGACCACCTGCCCGACCAGGTCCAGCAGTTCCTCGACTTCCTCCACGTCCAGCGCAACCGGCCAGCCACCACCGTGCGCGCATACCGCCAGGACCTCGCCAAGTTCGTGGCCTTCTCGCGGTCCCGGGACCTGGCCGGTGACTTCTGCGCCGGCATCGACCGGGCCATGCTGCGCCGCTACCAGATCGAACTGGCCAGTGTCCTGCCCAACCCTCGCAGCCGGGCCCGGGCCCTGGTGGGGCTCCGCCAGTTCCTCCGCTACGCGTACGAGGAGGGCTGGCTGGGCGCCGAACTGACCCGCCAGGTGGTGGTGCCGCGGTACATCGTCGGGGATCCGCATCCCATCGCCACCGACGTGGTGCCGCGGCTGCTCGCCGCCCTGCCCATGGACAACCTCCGCGACCTCCGCGACCGCGCCCTGGTCCACTTCCTCATCGCCAGCGGTTGCCGCATCGCCGAGGCGTGCTCCATCGACCGCACCGACCTGCGCGCCGACGGCTTCCGGGTGCTGGGCAAGGGTGGCAAGCACCGCACCGTCTTCGTCACCGAGGACGCCTGGACCGCCATCCAGGACTACCTGCGGGCGCGCGGTCAGGACGCCTCCCCCGCCCTGTTCCTCAGCGTGGCGCACGCCGACATGCCGCGGGGCCACGTGCTGGCCTCCAACCGTCTCACCACCGACGGCGCCCGCCGGGCCCTGGCGGCCCTGCGCTTGCGCTTCTCGCACGACCCGGAGCTGCACCGGCTCATCGAGGGGCTGCGCAGCCCCCACGCGGCCCGCCACACCGCCGCGACCACCCTCCTCGAGGCCACCGACGGCGACGTGCGTCTGGTGCAGGAGGTGCTCGGCCACGCCACCCTGGAGACGCTGCGCGTCTACACGGAGATCACCGACCGGCGCAAGCGGGCCGCCTACGCGCGCCTCGGGGACTACCTGCACGAAGTCGGCCAGGGCTGAGGTTCCCGACCCTAGCCCACGGTAGGATTCGCCAGTAACCAGTGATCGACCCGACGGCCACGGGCCGGTAGGGGCGTGGCGGTCGCTCGAGACGTGGCAATCGCCGCTGCTCTTCTCGCCATGCCGGACGTCGTCTGAAACTGGGCTGTCTAGTGTGAGGAGCACCAGCCTGCTGCTTCCGCTCTTGGGCGACCTGGTGCTGCTTTGGCTGCTGCTTCTTCTGGCTTTCAACCGCGGGCCGGGCGCGAGCTTGTACAACGCCTTTCAGATACCGGTGCAGCTTCGGGGAACTATCGTTATCGTCGGTTGCATCTGCGGTCTCGCGGCTCTCTTTGGGATGCTCGGCGCGGCCGCAGGATGGTTCCCCTCGACCGGCTGAGCTTAGTTCGGCCCTTCCGTAGAGTTTCCTGGTGGCCTTCACAGCTTGGGCCATGGTGGCCGTGCTCGCGCCGCTGCGCGCCCGCGGGCGGCGCCGCCGGTTCGCGTTGGCGACCCTGGCGGGCGTCCTGATGGCCGCGGCCTACCTCATCCAGCAGCGCGCCCTGGCCGACCTGGGGCCGTGGCGGTCGTCATGGTCCTGCGGGGACGTCGAGCCCTGGTGCCGGCGGCGACCATGGTGCTGGTTGGGCGGCCGCCGCCGTCCTCGTCATGGCCAAACGGGGTCTGGTCAACGCTCCATACTCCGGATGACGTGGCATCAGAGCGCGGGCTCGCTCCCCGGGATGTTCTTAGCCCCGGCAGCTGTCAGGCGAAGAGACCTGATGGGCACCTCGGTACGGCTGGAGACGAGCTCGTTACCCACATCGAGATTGCCAATGCCTGACTGTCGTCGGACGACTGGTTGATTGAGAACCACATGTCCACGCCCTGGCACATGGATGAGACCTGAGCGCCGCCGGACGACCACTGAATTCCGCTTTGCCCTGGATTCCATGATCTCGGTGAGAGGCCGAAGCGGTCGAGCGCGGCGACGGCCCAGGTCACCAAGTCGGCAGTCGACTCCGTCCCTGCATAGGTGGCTCTCACGTCCACATACTCGTCGCTCATCCCCCGGATCACTTCTTGAGTGAAGCCCGGCGGAGCTCCTATCACCTCGACAGCGTGCTCCACCTGAGCGAACGTGTACGCCTGACGTCCCCAGGGGCCCCACACGAAGGCGGCTGCAACGACGGCCGCGATGACTGCAGCGATGACAGTAGACCCCACGAGGTATCGCCAAGGATGGGGCGGAGGCCGAAACAAGACCACCAGATCATGATCCTGTCTCTCGTGCTCGAGTACCGCTCTTTAGACAGATCACCGCCCCGACCGACGGCCACCAGGGGGCGTATTCGCGGTCGACGAGGCCCCCGCTACGGCGTCCCCGGCTCGCCTCGTTGGGCCGCCTGGGAAGGGTCGTCCATCCACACGTTGCCGAGGACCTGCACGTCGCCTCCGAAGCCGGCCGCCCAGGCGGTCGCGACGGCGCCGGCGATGGGGGGATGCAGCTCCAGGGCCTGCAGCTCGGCCGGGGTGACCCAGCGCACCTCGCGGACCGCCGGGTCCCGGCCGGCGGCGTTCTTCCCGCCTCCTGCTCCCGCCCGGCCCGGCGTGGCGCGCGCGGCGAAGACGAGGTTGAGCAGGTGGCGCCCCCCCTTCTCGATGGCCTCGCAGACGATGAGGAGGCGTCCGATCTCGGCCTCCACGCCCGTCTCCTCGAGGAGCTCGCGGCGGGCCGCCTCTGTGAGGGTCTCGCCGCCCTCCACGCCGCCCCCGGGCAAAAGCCAGTAGCGGTGACCGGCCCTGCTGTGCCCGACGAGGAGGAGGCGCTCGCCGGTCACCAGGCAGACGGCGACGCGGATGCGCGGGTCCATACCCAGGGATTATCGGCGGCGGGTGTGTCACGAACACGCGTTCGTGCTAGGCTTCGCGCGTGGGCACGAACATTCGTTTGCCAGGGACGGCGGGGAGGCCGGCCGCGTGATCGTCGACTACGCTTCGCCGCTCTTCGCGCCACGCCGGAGTCGGCGCCGGTCACGCCGCCCGCTCCTCCTCGGCGCCGCGGTCGCTGTCGCGGCGTGCTTCGCCATGACCGGGGTCGCCCAGGGCGCCGGGCGCGTCGGGGCGCCGACCATGGTCGTGAGCTCGGGGGACACCCTGTGGAACATCGCCGCCCAGCGCTATCCGGGTGACGACACCCGGCAGGTCGTGCAGGAGATCCTCCAGCTCAACCGGCTCTCGTCGCCGGTCATCCAGCCCGGTGAGACGCTGACGCTCCCCGGTCAGTGAGGCGCGTCGCCGGTGGCGGCGTCCTGATGCGACACGGCCGGCGCCTCCGGCCCGGGCGCACGCAAGAGCACTGCGTCCCCCGGCGCGCGGGCCGTTGGTCACAACTGAGGGATCGGGCACCATTGAGCACCCTCCATGCGCCAGGATATGAACCGGCCTCCGGTCCCTGGCGCCGGGCCTCCAGCAGAGAAGAGCACACACAGAGACACGGGTGAACTCAGCGACCGCCCTCCCGTACCAGCTCGCCGTGCGCACCGGGTGCCCGGCGACCGTGGTCCTCGACCAGGTGGAGGTCAACTGCCTGCCCGGCATCACCGTCGCCGAGCGCGGGCCCCACTACCTGGTGCTGCGCCCCGAGCAGCGCCATCGGTACGGGGCGGACCTCGCCGCCGGGCTGGCCATCGCCATCGTCCTGCTGCTGCTCATCGGCACGGCCATCACCCCGCTGGTCCTGGCCGGCCTTCCGCTGGCCTTCCTGCCGGCCATCCCGCTGCTCTTCGACCACCGGGCGGACCTGGCGGTGAGTGCCATCGAGGAGGACGGCGTGACCCGGGTGACCGTGCACGGCCAGGCGTCCGCGGATCTCGCCGCGCATCTCGACGCCTTCCTGGGGACGCTCCCCGCCCCGAACGGCGGCACGTACGGCGAACTGGCCGACATCGACCTGGAGTCGCTGGAATGGGTGCCGGCGGCGGCCGAGCCGCCGTATCAGTTCAGCGAACCACCCGGATGACGGCGACGACGACTCCCTCGAGGGTGAGCCCCGCGTCCGCGTAGATGGGGGCCAGGGAGGGATTCTCGGGCTGGAGCCGGACGCGCGAGCCCTCGCGGAAGAAGCGCTTGACGGTGACCTCGCCCTCGCCCGTCGTCTCGTTCTCGATGCGGGCGACGACGATGGTGCCGTTGGACGGCGCGTCGCGCCTCGGCCTCACGATGACCATGTCGCCGTCGAGGATGCCGGCCCCGATCATGCTGTCGCCGTGCACGGTGAGGGCGTAGCTGCCGTCGTCGCCGGCGATCTCGCTGCCGAGGCTGATGTGGTCCTCGACGTTCTCCTCTGCCAGCACCGGCGTGCCGGCCGCCACGCGCCCCACCAGGGGCAGGGAGAGGATGCGGGCGCCATGGCGGGGCGCCGCCATCTCCTCGCCGACGACCTCGACGGTACGCGACTTCGTCGGGTCGCGCCGGATGAAGCCCTTGGACTCCAGGGAGTTCAGGTGGTTCTGCACCGTCGAGGACGAGCTGAGCCCGACGGCGAGGCCGATCTCCCGGACCGTGGGGGGATAGGCGTGCCGCTGGGCGTGGTCGCGGAGGAAGGAGAGGATCTGCCGCTGCCGCGGGTTGAGGGCGTCTGGCATGGTCGTCTGGGTACCTCTGAGCGGTTGGGCACACAGGACTGTAGCACGGCGAGCGCCGTAGCGCAAACGGATGTTCCGACAACGGATGTTCCGGTCCGGCTCCGGTGTCAGGCGCCGAGCAGGGCCGCCGCGGCGTCGATGAGCGAGGGCAGGTCGTCCACCCTTTCGCGGCGCAGCCAGGTGATCCTGCCGTCGCGCCGGAACCAGGTGCGCTGGGCCTTCGCGTAGCGGCGGGTGCGGAAGGCGATGGCATCGGCGGCCGCCGCCTCGGAGAGGTCGCCGCTCAACACCATCAGGGCCTCGCTGTAGCCGATCCCCGACGCCTCCAGGACGGCGGCGGGGACCCCGCGGCGGAGCGCCGCCTGGGTCTCGCGGACCAATCCCGCGTCGAGCATGGCGCGGGAGCGCTCGGCGATCGCCTGGCGGTGGAACTCCGGGGTTGCGTCGATGCCGATCCAGGTCGCGGCGCGACGGGGGCCGTCGGTGGGGCTGGCCACGGCGCTGCCGGTGGCCTCGAGGATCTCCATGGCGCGCACGACGCGGCGGGGATTGCGCAGGTCGATGCGGACGGCGCCGGTGGGATCCCGGCGGCGCAGCTCCGTCCCCAGCGCGGAGAGACCCTGGGGGGTGGCGGCCGCCGCCGACAGTTCCCTGCGCCGGACCGGGTCGGGCGGCCCGCCGGGCAGTTCGAACCTGTCCAGCAGGGCCCGCACGTACAGCCCCGTCCCCCCCACCACGATGGCGCGGACGCCCCGCCGGTCCAGGCCGGCCAGGCAGCGCCTGGCCTCCCGGACCCAGGTGGCGACCGAGAAGGCCTGCCCGGGGTCGGCGAGATCGAGAAGGTGGCACGGCACCCCCTGCAACTCCTCCGGGGTCGGCCGGTTGGTTCCCACCCGCAGGCCGCGGAGGATCTGCCGCGAGTCGGCGTTGACGAGCTCCGCGGCCCCGATGCGCCGGGCCAGGCCGGCGGCGACTGCCGTCTTGCCGGTGGCCGTCGGCCCGACGACGGCCACGACCGGAGCGGGCCCCTCCCCCACTGCCACGCTCAGGCGACCGGGCGGCCGAAGGCGCGCCGCAGGCTGCGGTCGTCGAGGACGATCACGGTGGGCCTGCCGTGGGGGCAGGTCATGCCGCCCGGGGTGAGCACCAGCTGGTCGAGCAGTCGTGCCTGCTCCCTCTGGTCGATGCGCTCGCCGAGGCGGACGGCGGCGTGGCAGGCGGTCACCGCGGCGATCCGGCGGCGCCGTCCCGCCCTGTCCCCGCCGTCGTCGAGGCCCGAGAGGACCTCGGCCACCAGGCGGGAGGGGTCTCCCCGCGAGGCCGCCGCCGGGACCGCGTGGCAGCGCACCAGTCCCGGCCCGAAGGGTTCCAGCTGGAAGCCCATGCTCCGCAGCAGGTCGGCGCTCTCTGTGGCGCGCTCCGCCTGGGCCGGCTCGACGGCGACCACGGCGTCGATCAGCAGCAACTGGCTGGCAGCCTCACGGCCCTCGCGTTCCGCCGCCTCGCCCTCGGTGAGCAGCGCGATGTAGAGGACCTTCTCGTGGGCCGCGTGCGGGTCGACGAGGACCAGCCCGGCGGGCGACTCCGCCACCAGCCAGCCATCCGCCGCCTGCGCCAGGGGGTGGAGCGGGGAGAGGTCGGCGAGGCGGTGGTCGGCGGCCGGCTCCGCCGAGCTCTCCGACGGTGTCCCGCCGCCGGGGATGGCGAGCTGTGGCGGCGCGACGCGCCACGGCTCCCGCGCCCAGTCGCTGGGCCGGAGCTGGGTGTCGGGGAGGGCGTCGTCGCGGAACTCCAGGCCAGCGGCGCCGGCGCCCAGGGTCATCCCGCCGAGCTGGGGGAGCCGGACGGGTGCGGCGCCGAGCCGCGACTCCTGCAGCGCCGCCCAGCAGGCCCGCTGCACCGCGCTGAAGACGCGACCCTCCTCGCGGAGGCGGACCTCCCGCTTGGTGGGATGGACGTTGACGTCCACCATCGCGGGGTCGAGGAAGACCTCGACGACGCCGAAGGGGTGACGCCCGACCGGGAGCAGGCCGGCGTATGCCTCCTCCACCGCCGCCACCAGCGCCCGGTTGTGCACCCGGCGCCGGTTGACGATGACGACGAGGCCGAGGCGGTTGCCCCGGTGGCTGCGGGGCTCGCTGATCAAACCGGAGACGGTCACGTCGCCGGCGGCGTCCACCACCAGCAGCTCCCCGGACTCGCGGCCGTACACGGCGGCGGTGGCGTCGGCCAGGCCTCCCCCGGGGGTGCGCAGGGCCACGCGGTCGTCGCTGCGGCAGCTGAAGGCGACCTCGGGCCGGGTGAGCGCCAGCTCGGTGACGATGCGGACCGCGGCGGCCGCCTCGCTGCGCTCCCCGCGCAGGAAGCGCAACCGGGCCGGTGTGTTGTGGAAGAGGTCGCGGACGTCGGCCGTAGTGCCGGGGCTGCCGGCGGCCCGGCGGTGCTCCAGGATGTCGCCGGCGCGGCAGTGAAGCATCCAGGCGCCGTCGGCGCCCTGCAGGCGGCTCAGCAGCGTCAGGTCGCTGACGGCGGCGATGCTGGCCAGCGCCTCGCCGCGGAAGCCGAGGCTGCGCACCGCCGCGAGATCGGTGACGGAGGTGAGCTTGGAGGTGGCGTGGCGCGCCACCGCCAGCGGCAGCTGATCGCCGGGGATGCCTGCCCCGTCGTCGCTGACGGCGATGCGCGCCAGGCCGCCATTCTCGATGTCGACGTCGATGCGGGTGGCGCCGGCGTCCAGGGCGTTCTCGCAGAGCTCCTTGACGCAGGCGGCGGGACGCTCGACCACCTCGCCGGCGGCGATGGCGTCGGCGACCGCCGGCGGGAGCAGGAGGATCGGCGGGCCGGCCATCACGAGACGCGGTCGTGCAGCTCGGCGAGCTTGTTGAGGGCCATCAGCGGCGTGATCCCGTCGAGGTCCAGTTGCGCCAGCTCCTCGATGACCGGGTGGGGCGGGGTCACGGCGAGGCCGAGGTCCATCTGCGCCGGGACCGGTCTGCCCGCCTCGATGGGGCGCTGCTGCTCCAGCTCCGAGAGGATCTCCCGGGCGCGGGCGAGGAGGCCGGCGGGGAGGCCGGCGAGCCGCGCCACCTCGATCCCGTACGAGCGATCGGCCCCGCCCGGCCGGATGGTGTGGAGGAAGGTCACCGTGTCCCCCTCCTCCACCACCTCGACGCGGGCGTTGACGACACGGGGGAACCGGTCGGCGAGAGCCGTCAGTTCGTGGTAGTGGGTGGCGAACAGGGTGCGGCAGTTGAGGTGCGGCGACTCGTGGATGTGCTCGACCAGGGCCTGGGCGATGGAGAGGCCGTCGTACGTCGAGGTGCCGCGGCCGATCTCGTCGAGGACGAGCAGTGAGCGCGCCGTCGCCTGCCGCAGGATCGCCGCCGTCTCGGTCATCTCCACCATGAAGGTCGAGAGGCCGCCGGAGAGGTCGTCCTGCGCTCCGACGCGGGTGAAGATGCGGTCGCAGACGCCGATGCGGGCGCGCTGCGCCGGGACGAAGCTGCCGACCTGGGCGAGCAGGGTGATGAGCGCGACCTGGCGCAGGTAGGTCGACTTGCCGGCCATGTTCGGCCCGGTGAGGACGACGATGCGCTGCGCGACGTCGAGGCTCGTGTCGTTGGCGACGAAGTGCCCGCGCCCCAGGCTGCGCTCGACCAGCGGATGCCGGCCCTCCTCGATGTCGGTGACCGTGGACCGGTCGACGGTCGGCCGGGCCCAGCGCTCCTCGTCGGCCACCGCGGCGAGCGACTGGGCGACGTCGGCGGTGGCGGCCGCGGTGGCGCAGGCAAGCAGGGACGGGGCGTGGACGGTCACCAGTGAGCAGCACTCGGCGAGCAGCTCCAGCTCCCGTGCCACGGCGCGCTCCCGGGCGCTGAGCACCACCGTCTCGCGCTCCTTCAGCTCCTCGGTCACGTAGCGCTCGGCCCCCACCAGCGTCTGCTTGCGGACGTAGCCGGCGGGCACGGCCTCGCGATGGGCGTGGGGGACCTCGATGTAGTAGCCGAAGACGCGGTTGTAGCCGACCTTCAGGGAGCGGATGCCGGTCCGCTCGCGCTCGGCGGCCTCCAGGCCGGCGATGAAGTCGCGGGCCTCGGCCGCGGAACCGTGGAGGGAGTCCAGTTCGTTGTCGGCGCCCGGGCGGATGAAACCGCCGTCGCGTGCCACGGGCGGCGGGTCGTCGACGAGAAGCGCCTCGAGCCGTGCCCCGACCTCCGCCGGCGGCAGCGCCCGCCCGGCCGCACCGGCCAGCTCGCCGGGCACCGCCTCGAGGCTCTGGGCGACGCCGGGGAGCGCCGCGCAGGCGTCCCGGACGGCGCCGAGGTCGCGGGGGGTCGCCAGACCCTGCGCCGCCCGGCCGACCAGCCGCTCCAGGTCGCGCACCGCGGCGAGGCGGTGGCGCAGCTCCTCGCGGCGGCGCCGGTCCGCCACCAGAGCGGCCACCGAGTCGAGCCTCCGGTCGATCGCCTCAGGCTCGGTGAGCGGCTCCTGGAGACGGCGGCGGAGGAGCCGGGCGCCCATCGGGGTGCGCGTGCGGTCGAGCAGCTGGGCGAGGCTCGGGCCGCCGCCCAGCGGCTGCACCAGCTCGAGGGTGCGCCGGGTCGGCGGGTCGAGGCGCATCAGCTCGCCGCCCTGGCGCGGGACGACGCGCAGCAGCCCGGGGTGGAGCACCAGGCGGGAGCGCTCGCAGTAGGCGATGACGGCCCCGGCGGCCCGTGCCCCCAGGCGCATCTCCTCCAGGCCGAGTCCCTGCAGGCTCACCGCGCCGCCGGCCTGCCGCAGCCGCTCCGCGGCCCGGCCGGCGTCGAAGAGGGCCGCATCCACCCGGGTCCGTGTCGCCGCGGGCGCCGACTGGGGCGGCAGCTGCGCCTCCTCGCCGAGGAGGATCTCGGCGACGTCGAGGCGCTCCAGCTCGTCGCGGAGAGCGGCGGAGCCCAGCCCGCCGGGCAGCTCGGCGACGACCAGCTCGGCGCCCGCCAGGTCCAGCGCGGCGAGGCCGACACGTCCGCCCGCCTCGACGAGCCCGACGAGGCGCGCCACCCGGGTCGGCTCCAGCAGTTCGCCGTCGACCGCCGTGCCAGGGCTGAGGACGCGGGTCACGTCGCGCCGGACCAGCCGGCCCGCCGCCACCTCCCCCACCTGGTCCCACAGGACGACGCGGTGCCCGGCGTCGAGCAGGCGGCGCAGGTGGGCCGCCACGGCGTGGTGCGGCACCCCGCACATGGGCAGCCGGCCGGCGCCGCCGAATCCCCGGCCCGTGAGCGTCACCTCGAGGAGGGGCGCCGCCACCTCCGCGTCGGAGCCGAACAGCTCGTAGAAGTCACCCAGCCTGGCCAGCACGAGCGCGTCGGGGTGCGCCGCCTTGATCGCCCGGTACTCGCGCAGGATGGGCGTGTCGCCGGCGGAGTCCAGGTCGATGGTGGCGGGGTGCGGTGCGCGCGGCTCGGCGAGGAGGTGCGGAGGCGTGCCCCGCTCCCGGGCGGTCACGCCGCGGCGGCGAGCTGCGCCGAGAGCTGCCAGGCGCTGACGTCGACCACGCGGGCGACCCGGAGATCGCCGGCCGCGGCGCTTCCCGCGGGCAGGAAGGCGACCCTGCCCTGGCGCGTGCGGCCGTAGGGGCGGCCATCCTCCGCCAGGCCCTCGACGAGGACCTCTACGCTCTGCCCGACGAGGTCCTGGTTGCGCTCCAGCGCGATGGTGCGCTGCACCGAGAGCAGATGGTTGAGGCGGCGCTTCTTCTCGATGAGGGGAACGTCGTCGGGGCGGCGGGCGGCCGCGGTGCCGGGCCGCACCGAGTAGGCCTGGAGGTGGACGACGTCGTAGCGCACGGTGCGCAGCAGCCGTTCGGTGCCGAGGAACTCCGCCTCCGTCTCGCCGGAGAAGCCCACGATGATGTCGGTGGTCAGGCCCAGGCCCGGCACCGTCGCCCGGGCGCTCGCGATGGCGGCGAGGTACTCGTCGACGGTGTAGAGGCGGCGCATCCGCCGCAGCAGCGCGTCGTCCCCCGCCTGCACCGGCAGGTGCAGCTGCTCGCAGACGCTGGGCAGGTCGCGCATCGCCTCGAAGAGGGGCAGCGTCGCGTTGCGCGGGTGGGAGGTGAGGAAGCGCAACCGCCACAGGTCCGGGACTCGGTCGACCGCCGCCAGCAGCTCGGGCAGCCCGGTGCCGCTCTCCGGGTCGCGATAGGAGTTGACGTTCTGGCCCAGCAGGGTGACCTCGCGCACGCCGCGCTCGACCAGCCGCCGAACGTCGCCGACGATGTCCCCCTGCGGGCGGCTGACCTCGCGGCCGCGGACGAAGGGGACGATGCAGTAGGTGCACATCTCGTTGCAGCCGCCCATCACCGAGACGTACGCCATGAGGCGATCCGAGGCGGGCATGGGCAGAGGGCCGTCGAGGTCCGCGCCATGCGCCGACTGCAGCCGGGCGAAGAAGCCGTCGCAGTCGCGAACGTCGAAGAGGTAGTCGAGATCGGGGAGCTTGCGCAGCAGGCTGGAGCCGTGCTCCACGGCCATGCACCCGGTCATGGCCACCGCGCGACCCGGCCGGGCACGCTTCCACTCCGTCAGCTCGCGGAACTTGCCGTACACCTTCTGCTCGGCGTTCTGGCGCACCGCGCAGGTGATCAGCACCGCCAGGTCGCTGTCGTCGAGCGCGGCGTCGGGCACGAAGCCGATCTCGGCGAAGCGCTCCGCCAGCATCTCGTGGTCGGCGTCGTTCATCTGGCAGCCGATATGCCAGAGGTGCACCCGGGGAGGGCGGCCGAGAAGCGGCACGATGGGCTGGCGGCCCGGGGGCCGCAGGGCGAGGGTCAGGGGCCGGAAGCCGCGCGCGGCCGGGCTGAGCGGGGCGAGGGGCGTTGCCATGGGACGCTCACAGCCTAGCGAGTGGGCGGCTCGGGCGTCCTGTCCCCGGGGTGGCGGCGGCCGGTGCGCTCCCGGGCCGAGGTGCGACGATGCGGCGGTGATCACCGTGATCGTCCTCTCCGTGCTGGCCGTCGCCTTCGTCGTCCTCCTCTGGGTGAGGTCGGCGGGGCCGGAGAACCAGGGTGCGGAGCTCGGACACAACTCGCCGTGGCCCGACTCGGTGTTCATCCCGCCGGCTGACAGGCCCCGCCTCGGCAGCCCAGAGACCCTGGAGAGCCATGAGGACCCGAACTGGGTCGACAACCAGGTCCGGCGGGCGCGGCGCCGGCGGCGCCGGAGCGGCGGCTGAGCCGCACGGGCTCAGCGCGATTCGATGAGAAGCCGGATGCCGGTGCGCTCCTCGCCGTCGATCGAGATGTCGATGAACGAGGGGATGCACACCAGATCGATGCCCCCCGGGGCGACGTAGCCCCGGGAGATGGCGATGGCCTTGACCGCCTGGTTGATCGCGCCAGCCCCGATGGCCTGCACCTCCACCCGTTGCTGGCTGCGGATCACCCCGGCGATGGCTCCGGCCACCGAGACCGGCTTGCTGGTTGCCGAGACCTTGAGGATTTCCACCTGAGCTGCCTGGTCCTGTCTGGACGGTTGCTGCGACCGCTGCGTCGACGAAAGCATAACGGTGAGTGTGGATTCTCCTCTTGCCGGACGCGGCGGTCCGCCTCTTGCGATGCGATCGTTACTTGGCGTACTCGATGCTGCGGGTCTCTCTGAGCACGACCACCTTGATGCGCCCGGCGTAGCTGGCCTCGGCGTGCAGCCGCTTGGCGATCTCGCGGGCCATGATCTGGGCGCGGTCGTCGTCGACCTCCTCGGGCTTGACCATGACCCGCAGCTCCTTGCCCGCCTGGATGGCGAAGCTCCGGTCCACGCCCGGCATGGAGTCGGCGATCTGCTCGATCCGCTCCAGCCGCTTGATCGACGAGGCCAGCGACTCCCGCCTCGCCCCCCGCCTCGAGGCGGTGATGGCGTCCGCGGTCATGAGGATGAAGGCGCCGATGGTCCGCGGCTCCTCGTCGTAGTGATGGGCGCGGACGGCGTGGACGACGCGGGCCGGACGCCCCAGCCGGGCCAGGATCTCGCCGCCGATGAAGGCGTGCGAGCCCTCGACGTGCTGCTCCACCGCCTGGCCGATGTCGTGGAAGAGGCCGATCTCCCGGGCCTCCTGGACGTCGTAGCCGATCTCGGCGGCGATCATGCCGGCCACGGCGGCGGTGTCCTTGCTGTGCGTCAGCACGTTGGTGCCGTAGGCGCTGCGGAAGTGCAGCGTGCCGAGCAGCTTGACCAGCTCGGGGTGCACGCCGGTGATCCCCAGCTCCTGGCAGGCGGCCTCGCCCTCCTCGCGGAGCCTGTCGCCGATCTCCGCCCGGCTCTTCGCCGCCACCTCCTCGATCCGCGCCGGGTGGATGCGCCCGTCGGCGAAGAGGCGCTCCAGGGTGACCTTGGCCACCTCGCGGCGGACGGGATCGAAGCCCGACAGCACCACGGCCTCCGGCGTCTCGTCGACAATGACGTCGATCCCCGTGGCGGCCTCCAGGGCACGGATGTTGCGACCCTCGCGGCCGATGATCCGGCCCTTGAGGTCCTCGCTGGGGAGGTGGAGAACCGTCACCGCGGCCTCACCGGTCTGCTCCGAGGCGTGGCGCTGCATGGTGGCGATGAGGATCTCCCGGCCGCGCTCCTGGGCCTCCTCGCGGACCTGCTGCTCGGCGGCCCGGATGCGCTCCGCGATCTCGTGGTCGAGCTCGCCCTGGACCTCGCTGAGGAGCTCGGCCCGCGCCTCCTCCTGGCTCAGGCCGGCGATGCGCTGGAGTTCGACACCGACGTTCGCGCGTTCCTCCTCAAGACCCTGGCGGAGCTGCTCCAGCTCCTCCTCGCGGCGGCCGAGGCGCTGCTCGCCCTGCTCGACGTCGCGGTTGCGCCGTTCCAGCGCCTCGTCGCGCTGCGCGGAGCGCTGCTCCAGACGGGCCATCTCGGCTCGCCGCTCGCGAACCTCGGCCTCCGCCTCGGAGCGCAGGCGGTGCGCCTCCTCGCGGGCGGCGAGGACGATGGAGGTCCGCTCCTGGTCGGCGGCCCCGCGCTCGTCGCGCAGGCGCCCGGACTCGAGGAGACGGGTCGCGTCGGCGCGCCGCTGGACGCGCTGCGCGTAGATCAGACCGCCCGCCGCGATGACCACGGCGAGACCGAGGGCCAGAAAGGCCAGGATGTCGCTGATGGGAGATGTCCTCGGGGTTGTCGGGAGGGTGAGGTGGGAGCCACCTCGGGACGCCGCCATCCCGGGGAGGCGGACCGGGGGTGGTGCGGTATCCGTCCGTACCCCACGACCGGACCGGCTGGCGCGCCGGCTTGTCCCCGTGGATGTGACGGCATTGTAGGGGCACAGGGCGGCGGCTGGGTGCCCGGCGCCGCCCGCCCCCGATAATCACGCGTCGTGAGCGATTCCTCAGGGTTGCCGGGACGCTCCGCCTGGCGGCACCGGCCGGCCGCGGCGGTGCCCCGCGCCGATGCGACGTCGGCGGCCGCAGTCGCCGAGCTGGAGCACGGACTCCGCGATTCCCGCGAGCGCTCGACGGCGGCGCTCCTCCTCGGCACGGCTCTGCTCCGCGTGGGAGCCGCCGGGGTGGGGGTCGCCGTGCAGTTCTACCTGGCCGACCTGGCTCACGGCCGGCCCCACGCCTTCACCATCGGCCTCATCGGCGCCGCCCAGGCGCTGACGGAGATGGTCTTCGCCCCCATCCTGGCCCGCTTCGCCGATCGCCGGGGACGCAAGCTCTTCCTCGTCGGCGGTCCGGTGGTGGGCTTCCTCGGCGTGCTGCTCACCGCCCTGTCCACCCACCCCCAGCAGATCTTCGCGGCCCGGCTGCTCGAGGGGCTGAGCGCCGCCGCCTTCGTGCCCACCGCCCTCGGCGCCGTGGCGGCGGCCAGCTCGCAGAGCATCCGCTTCCGCGCCCGCGCCAGCGGCGCCTTCGAGGCGGCCACCCTGGCCGGCTACGCGGGCGGATTCGCCGCCGGGCCCTTCGCGTACCACTACCTGGGCCGCGGCGCCTTCCTCGTCCTCGCCTGCGCCTACCTGGCCGCCGGGATCCTCTGCCTGCGCTTCGTCGCCCACGTCCCCCCGCTGCCGGTGAGCCCGCTCTCCACCGTGCTCCGTGCCGTGTTCGGGCGCGGTCCGATCCGGAGCTTCCTGCCCGCCTGGATCGGCGCCTTCGCCCTCATCGGCGCCTACGCCGCCAACTTCGCGGCCCTCCTCCACCGCTCCCCGGTCGTCGGCCAGACGCTGGTGCGCCACGTCGACACCCGGCTGGTGGCGCTGATCCTGGTCGCCTGGATCCTCCTCCTCGTCATCGGCATCGTCCTGTGGATCCCCTGGATCCCCCGGCTCGGCCCCACGGCGCAGATGCGCCGCGCCATCCCCGGGGCGTGGCTCTTCTCCCTGTCGCTCCTGGTCGCCGACCACCTGCCGCTGGGGGCGCTGCCGTACCTGCTGCCCCTGATCGCGCTCGGCACCCTCTGGGTGGCCGGGTTCGGCCCGGCGGCGATCGCCTACATGGCGGAGTGCTCGGAGACCTACGCCGCCGACCGGTCGGCCCTGATGTCCGCCTACTCGGTGGCGCTGTCGGCGGGCGGCGCCGTCGGCGCCCTGCTCGGCGGCGCGGCCATCTCCCTCGACCACCTGGACGGGCTGGTGGTGGTGGGCATGCTGGTGACCGCCCTCACCTTCCTCGTCCTCCTCGGGCCGGTCTCAGGGTACGAGCGGGCCATGTACCGCGCCCGGCGTCCGGCGGCCGATCCACCCGGCTGACCGCTGCGGTCAGTCCTCGGCGCCGACGTCGAGGTGGATGACCTCGAGCGAGACGTCGCCCGGCGCGGATTCCGCGTCCTCCGCCGGGGCCGCCTCGCCGGCCAGCTCACGGAGCACGGTGCGGATGTCGGCGCTGTCGAACCCCCGCCGCTGCAGGGCGGCGTACAGGCGGCGGACCTCGGCCTGGTCGAGGGGCCCGGCGGCATGGCCGCGGCGCAGCCGCGCGGTGGCGGCGCGGGCGGCCTCCACCTGGCCCGCCCCGACGCCGGCGACGGCATCGTTCACCGCGTCGTGGTCGACGCCCCGCGCCACCAGGTCGGCGATGACCCGCCGCCTGCCGTAGCCGCGGGCGAGACGCTGCTGGGCCAGGTCGCCGGCGAAGCGAGCGTCGTCCACCCACCCCTGGGTCTCGAGGTCGGCGACGGTGTCACCCGCCGCGTCCGGGTTGAAACCCTTGCGCTCCAGGCGCCGCTGCACCTCGGCGCCGCTGTGGTCGGCGGCGGCGAGCATGCGGGCGGCCACCCTGGCCGCAGCCTCGCGGTCATCCGGATCGACGGGGACGGAAGGCTCCGACCGGGAGTGCCGATCGGAGCCAAGGCCAGGCATGGGAGGCGGTGACGGCCCGCGCTCAGGCGACCGGGGCGGCGGCGACACCCGGCGTGGGGTCCTCGGCGGCGGCGGCGGTGCCGGGCAGGGCGTCGGCCCGCACGCGGTCGGCGATCTCCTCCATCAGATCCGGGTTCTGCTTGAAGAAGTCGCGGACGTTCTCCCGGCCCTGCCCGAGGCGGGTGTCCCCGTAGGAGAACCAGGCGCCGCTCTTGTCGATGATGCGGGCGTCGACGGCCATGTCGAGGACGCTCCCCGCGTACGAGATGCCCTCGTTGTAGAGGATGTCGAACTCGGCGGAGCGGAACGGCGGCGCCACCTTGTTCTTCACCACCTTCACCTTGACCCGGCTGCCGACGGCGTCCAGGCCCTGCTTGATGGTGTCGATCTTGCGGATGTCCAGCCGCACCGAGGCGTAGAACTTGAGGGCGCGCCCTCCGGTGGTGACCTCGGGGTTGCCGAACATCACGCCGACCTTCTCGCGCAGCTGGTTGATGAAGATGACCGAGGTGTTGGAGCGGCTGATGGCGGCGGTCAGCTTGCGCATCGCCTGCGACATCAGGCGGGCCTGGAGGCCGACGTGGCTGTCCCCCATCTCGCCGTCGATCTCCGCCTTCGGCACCAGGGCCGCCACCGAGTCGATGACGACGACGTCGACGGCGCCGCTCCGGACCAGGACCTCGACGATCTCCAGCGCCTGCTCGCCGGTGTCGGGCTGGGAGATGAGGAGCTCCTCGGTGCGCACACCGATGCGGGCGGCGTACGGCGGGTCGAGGGCGTGCTCCGCGTCGATGAAGGCGGCGACGCCGCCGCGGCGCTGCGCCTCGGCGATGATGTGCAGCGTCAGCGTGGTCTTGCCGGAGCTCTCCGGTCCGTAGATCTCGACGACGCGGCCCCGCGGGATGCCGCCGACGCCGAGGGCGATGTCGAGGGTCAGGGCGCCGGTGGGGATGACCTCGACCGGCTGGGCCTGGGCGTCCCCGAGACGCATGATCGCCCCCTTGCCGTGGGCGCGCTCGATCTGGCTCAGGGCTGTCGAGAGGGCTCGCTCCCGCTCCGTCGTCACCGCCTCCGCCTCCACATCCTTGGTCGCGGCCGTGCGCCGCCCGGCGAGCTCAATTGTACGACCCATGGCACCACCTGTCTGTGTACTTGCCAACGCTATATCTCCTGGCCTGCGACGCTTCGCACTGGAACGAACGGATGTACGACGCGCAGTCTAGCGTGTCCCCCCCGGGCCCGCAAGGGGGCGACCCCGAGTGTGTAGGCGTTCTGAGAGAACGGTGGCGCCCTCCGGTCGTCAGCGGGCGGTGGCGACGACCTCTTGCGCCAGGGCCAGCGCCGCCCGGACCGCGGCGGCCCGGTTGGCCTCCCGGTAGCCGGTCTCGCGGAGCTCGACCACCCGGGTGTCGCCGCGCAGCGACGCCGCGACGTAGATGAGCCCGACCGGCTTGTCCGTGGATTCGCCGCCCGGGCCGGCGATGCCGGTGACGGCCAGGCCGAGGTCGGCGTGCAGTCGCCGGGCGACCCCCTCGGCCATCGCCCGGGCCACCTCGGCGCTCACCGCCCCGAAGCGGCGGAGCAGCCCGGGATCGACGCGGAGGAGCTCCGTCTTCACCTCGTCGGAGTAGGCGATCACCCCGCCCTTCAGGTAGCGCGAGGCACCGGGGTGGGCGGTCACCGCGGCTCCCAGCAGGCCACCGGTGCAGGACTCGGCCACCGCCAGCGAGAAGCCGCGGACGACCAGGCGGGTGCCGAGGGGCGATGCCGTCGGGAAGTCGACGGCGAGCCGTGGAGCGTGGCTCATCACATCACGAAGCCCCGGTAGCGCCACAGGTAGTCGAGCCCGCTGAGCACCGTCGCCACCACCGCCAGGTAGATGAAGACGGTGGCGGCCGGCTGGAGCACCGGGTAGGGCTGGGCGAGCATGAGGAGCCCGATCATGCAGTTCTGGGTCAGCGTCTTCGACTTGCCCCAGGGGCTGGCGCTGACCACCACCCCCTGCGCCGCCGCCACCGAGCGCAACCCGGTGATGATGAACTCGCGGGCGAAGACCACCACCACCACCCAGGCGGCGAGCAGCGACTTCTCGACGAGGATGACCAGAACCGTGATGACCATCACCTTGTCCACCAGGGGGTCGAGGAACTTGCCCAGCTCGGTGACCTGGTGGCGGGCGCGCGCGATGCGGCCGTCGAGGGTGTCGGTGGCGGCCGCCGCCGCGTAGGCCACGACGCTCACCTGGTAGTGGTCGGTGAACTTGATGGCCAGGGAGACGGCGATGACGGGGACGAGCAGCAGCCGGAGGATGGTCAGCTGGTTGGGCAGGTTGAGGTGGCTTCTCACCTCGGCGCCCCAGCGACGCCCACTGTCATCCAAGTGACGTCACCGGCACCGCCCCGCGCACCGGCCGTTCCTCCGTTCGGATCGATGAGCTCCGGTGCTCGATCCTCACCCCGTCGCTCACCGGTAATTGGTGAACTGGAGGGGGATGTCCAGCTCCATCTCCCTGAGCGCCTTGATGACGCCCTGCAGCGCGTCCTTGTCCTTGGAGGCGACGCGCAGCTGATCGCCCTGGATGCGGGCCTGCACCTTGGGGTGGTCGGAGCGGATCTTCTTGGTCAGGGTGCGGGCCAGGTCGTCGGAGATGCCGCGGCGAAGCTTGACCACCTGGCGCACCTTGCCCCGCGCCGCCGGCTCCGCCTTCTGGGGGTCGAGGACCTTGAGGTCGATGCCGCGGCGGTGGACCTTGCTCTGGAGCACGTCGAGCATGGCGCGCACCTGCATGTCGCTCTCGCTGAGCAGCTCCAGCTCCTCCTTCTCCAGGGTGATCTCGGCGGTCAGGCCCTTGAAGTCGTAGCGCACCTGGATCTCCCGGCGCGTCTGGTCGACGGCGTTGACCAGCTCCTGGTGGTCGAAGTCGCTGACGACGTCGAAGGAGAACTCCTGAGCCATGCTGGCTGAAAGGATAGCCCTCCGGCGCCGGCACGTCCGTCCCTCCGGTGGCTCCCGGGAGGGCCACGGCGCGCCCCGGCGGGGCCCCGCCCCCTACTCGGCGCCGAGGTCGGCGAGCAGCTCGTCCACCTGGATGACGTCCATCAGCACCTCGCGGGACTTGCTGCCCTCGAAGGGGCCGACGACGTTGTAGTCGGCCAGCTGATCGACGAGACGGGCGGCCCGCGTGTAGCCGACGTTGAGCTTGCGCTGCAGGAGCGACGCGGCGGCCCGGCCCTCGGCGGCGACGGTGTGGGCCGCCTTGGCGAAGAGGGGATCCCGCTTGCCGGCCTCCCGGGCCCACGACACCGTGGCCTCGACCTGGAAGACCTCCTCCTGGTATTCCGGCTTGCCCTGGAGCTTCCAGTGCTCGATCAGCGCCTCCAGCTCCCTGTCGGAGCAGAAGGCGCCCTGCAGCCGGCGCGGCTTGCCCTCGTCGATGGGCAGGTAGAGCATGTCGCCGCGGCCGAGGAGCTTCTCGGCGCCGACCTCGTCGAGGATCACCCGCGAGTCCACTCCGCTGGTCACCGCGAAGGCGATGCGGCTCGGGATGTTGGCCTTGATCAGGCCTGTGATGATGTCCGCGGAGGGCCGCTGGGTGGCGACGATGAGGTGGATGCCCACCGCCCGGGCCAGCTGGGCGATGCGGCAGACCAGGTCCTCCATCTCCCCCGCCGCCACCATCATCAGGTCGGCGAGCTCGTCGATGACGATGACGGTGTAGGCGAGCGGGGTCAGCCCGAGCCCCGGGGCCCGCTCGTTGAAGACGGCGATATTCCGGGCGCCATGGGCGGCGAAGAGCTTGTAGCGCTCCTCCATCTCCTTGACCGCCCAGCGCAGCGACGCCACCGCCGCCTCCGGCTCGACGACGACGGGGACGAGCAGGTGGGGGACGTCGGCGAAGTTGCTCAGCTCGACCCGCTTGGGGTCGATGAGGATCAGCTTGAGCTGGGCCGGCGTCGCCTGGAGAAGGAAACCGGCGAGGATGGAGTTGACGCACACCGACTTGCCGCTGCCGGTGGCGCCGGCGACGAGCAGGTGCGGCATGCGGCACAGGTCGCCGACGACGGGGTGCCCGGAGACGTCCGCGCCGAGGGCCACGGCGAGACGGTGGCGTGGATCGGCGAAGGCGCCGGAGGTCACCACCGACTTCAGGGACACGAGCTGGGCGGCCTTGTTGGGCACCTCGATGCCCACCGCGGACTTGCCCGGGATGAAGGGCTGGATCCGCACCGGCGCCGCCAGCGCCAGGGAGAGGTCGGTCTGCGCCGCGACGATCTTGCGGACGGGGACGCCGGCGGCGGGCTGCAGCTCGTACTGGGTGACCGTCGGCCCGCTGTTGGCGCCGACGATCCTGGCCTGGATGGCGAACGAGGCCAGCGTGCTGACGATGAGGGCGCCGGTGGCCTGGACCTCCTTCTCCAGGCGCTCCCGCTTGCCGGTCACGGTGTCGAGCAGCTCGGCGTCGGGCAGGGTCCAGACCTTCTCCGGCTCGTCCTCGCCGAGCGCCTCCCCGTGCAGGACGGCCACCTCCGGGATGGCGCCGAGGGCCGGCGGCTCGACGGTGCCCTCGAACTCGCGAACGAACTCGGGGAGGGGATCGGCGGGGATGGCCGCCCCGGTGGCGTCGGCCGAGGGCCGTCCCTCGTCGTGGAGGGGTGGGAAGGCGGGGTCCGGCAGCGTCAGCTGCCCCGGCGCAGCGGCGAAGGGGAAGGCCGCGGGAACGCCGGTCAGGTTGATGGCGCGCTCCGAACCGGCCGGCCGGGACCGGGTGGCCGCCGCCCGGGCCGCGGAGCGGCTCTGCAGCCAGTTGCGGAAGGCCGAGGCCAGCGGGGCGATGCGGAGGTCGACGGCGACGACCAGGCCGCCGCAGATGACCACCAGCATGAGGGCGACCGCGGCCGCGCCGCCCAGCCAGCGGGAGAGCCCCGAGGCCAGATGCTTGCCCACCACGCCCGCGCTGCCGGGGATGACGACGCCGAAGATGACCAGCGCGGCGGCCACCACGAGGACGCTGCCGGCGGCGGCCAGGCCGCCCCCCGCCCACTGGCGGCGACCGAGGAGCCGCACGCCGACCAGGACCAGGCCGGCGGCCGCCAGCCAGGCGCCGATGCCCAGCCCCCCGAGGGCGGCGTCGTGCACCGGCTTGGCCAGCGAGCCGCCCTGGGGCAGGGCGAGGATCACGGCGACGAGCAGCCCGAGGCCGACCAGGCCGACGCCGCTCAGCTCGCGGCGCTGCTCGGAGCTGAGCAGGGGCTGCCGCTCCGCCTGCGGCCGGCGGCGGTTCGCGGGGCGGGAGGCGGGGCGCCGGGCCGGGCGGGCCGGCTTGGCGCGGGATCGTGTCTGGGTCCGAGGAGCCATGCGATATCAGCCTCGTGTCATGACGTCAGGAGGGGTCGGGCTGGGCGCATCGATCGTAGCAGGCCCGGGCCGGCCGCGAATGGGCGTTCGCGGGCTTCGCCCTGGCGGAGTGCGCCTCAGACCTCGGTGACCAGGGGCAGGATGAGGGGGCGGCGCTGGGTGCGCGAGTAGAGGAAGCGGGAGAGGGCCTCGTGCACCGTGCTCTTCCAGACCGTCCAGCCGGCGTCGGGGGCGAGGTGCTCCACGCTCTCGCGGACCCGGATGCGGGCCTCGTCGAAGATGGCGTCGCCGTTGGCGATCTCGACGAAGCCGCGCGAGATCAGGTCGGGCCCCGCCACCACGGCGCCCGACGACCGCTCGACGGCGATGTGCACGATGATCAGGCCGTCCTCGGCGAGCTGGCGGCGATCGCGGAAGACGACGTCGGTCGCCTCCTCCAGGCTCAGCCCGTCGACGTAGACGTAGCCGGCGGAGACGCGCTCCTCGATCTGGTGCAGGCCGGTCTCGTCGATCTCCAGGACCACGCCGTTGTCGACGGCGGCGATGTTCTCGGCGGGGATGCCGGTGGAGAGGGCGACGCCGCGATGGGCGGCGAGGTGGCGGTACTCGCCGTGGACGGGCACGAAGTAGCGGGGACGGCACAGGGTGAGCAGGAGGCGCAGCTCCTCGCGGCTGGCGTGACCGGAGGTGTGCACCCCGTGGTGGCTGCCCTGGCGCAGGCGCACGCCGAGGCGGTGCAGGTTGTTGACCGTGCGATGCACGGACTCCTCGTTGCCGGGGATGGGATTGGCGCTGAGCACGACGGTGTCGTCGGGGTGGATGGTCACCATGCGGTGCTCGCCGGAGGCGATGCGCGTCAGCGCCGACAGCGGCTCGCCCTGGGCCCCGGTGCAGAGGATGCACAGCTCGGGGTCGGCGAGCCGGGCGGCCTTGCGCGGCGAGACGAGCGTCCCGGCGCCGATCTCGAGGAAGCCCAGGTCGCGCGCCACGGCGATGTTGGTGAGCATGGAGCGGCCCACCACCAGGCAGTGCCGCCCGGCGCCCTCGGCGGCGTGGACGACCTGCTGCAGGCGCGAGATGTTGGAGGCGAAGGTCGCCACCAGCACCCTGCCCTCCGCCTCCCTGATGATGGTCTCCAGAGCGGCGCCGACGGTGCGCTCGCTGGGGGTCATGCCCTCGGCCTCGGCGTTGGTGCTGTCGCTGAGGAGGAGGAGGACGCCGGCGTCGCCCAGCCGGGCGAGGCGCGACAGGTCGGGCGGCTCCCCCTGGAGGGGGGTCTGGTCGATCTTGAAGTCGCCGCTGTGGACGATGACGCCCATCGCCGTGTGCAGGGCCAGGGCGCAGGCGTCGGGGACCGAGTGGGTCGTGTGGATCCACTCCACCACGACGCTGCCGAGGGCGACCATGTCCCCCGGTTTCACCGTGCGCAGCCGCACGCTGTCGAGCAGGCGGTGCTCGCGCAGCTTGCCGCGCAGCAGCCCCAGGGTGAGGGCGGTGCCCCAGACGGGGACGTCCAGCCGGGGAAGGATGTAGGGGAGGCCCCCGATGTGGTCCTCGTGGCCGTGGGTCAGCACGATGCCGCGCACCCGGTCCCGGCGCTCGATGAGCCAGCTGATGTCGGGGATCACCAGGTCCACCCCCAGCATCTCGGTCTCGGGGAACATCAGGCCGGAGTCGACGACGACGATGTCGTCGCCGCACTCGACGGCGAGCAGGTTGCGGCCGATCTCCCCGAAACCGCCGAGGGCGACCAGCCGCAGCCGGTCCGGGCGTGGCGCGACGGCCGGCGGGGTGTCCCCCAACCCAGGCGGGGCGGCGTCCGGGTCAGTCAAAGAGGCTGAGCTGGTGGCGCGGGTCGGTGGCCGCCGGGGCGCTCGCCGCCGCGGGGACGGCCGGCCCCCGCGCCTCCTCCGACGGCGCCGCGGCGGCACGCCGGCGTTCCTCGCCGGCCGCGTCGAGGTAGCCGCGCACCCTGAGCATGTCCTCCTCGAGGGTGCGCATCAGGGACCCGTTGTAGAGGGCGGCCGCGGGGTGGTACAGGGGGACGTAGAGCCGATCGCCGCGGACGACCTGGCGGCCGTGGACCTGGGTGATGCCGGGCGAGCCGGGGAGCAGCCGGGCCAGCGCGTGGCGGCCCAGGACGAGGATGACGTCGGGACGGATGATCTCCACCTGGGCGTCCAGGAACTGGGAGCAGGCCTCCACCTCGGCGGGCTCCGGATCGCGGTTGCCCGGCGGGCGGCACTTGACGACGTTGGTGATGAAGGTGTCCTCCCGCCGCAGCCCGATGCTCTCCAAGAGGCGGGTGAGGACGTTGCCCGCCGCCCCGACGAACGGCTTGCCGAGGCGATCCTCGGTTTCGCCGGGCCCCTCCCCCACCACCATGATGCGGGCCGACGCCTCGCCGGTGCCGGGGACCGCCTGGATCCGGCGCAGATGGAGCGGGCACGCGGTGCACGCCAGGATGTGCTCGTGGACGACCGCCAGGGCGGAGTCGGCGATCGAGGGCATCCGTCGGATTGTGACACTCCCCCATCCCCGATCCCAGGCTCTGGCCGCCGCCCCGCCCCGCGCGTCGCGCTGTGGCGCACGGGGCCGGCGGACGGCCGCCGTGGGGTTGTGAACTCCGCTGTGTAGGGCCTTTGGGCCCACCACATTCGGGACTTTCTGCTAGACTCCCAGGAGTCGTGGTCGACGAGGGGGAGGCTGGTGAGCGCGGGGGGGCGCTCGCCAGGACCGCGGCGTCACAGGTGCCGCCAGCGCGGCACCTTCATGGCATCCGTCGGAACCGGCGCGCCTGAAGCGAGGAGGCGCGGTCACGGTGCCGGCGCGGGCGCGCCGAGTGGCTCCGCCGGTGGCTCGAGGAAGGCCCGCGGGCCGGCCGGATCGGGTGAGCCGCCGTCCCGGAACCAGTCGCCGAGGATGACGCCTATGACGGCTGCCATGCCCAGCGAGGCGGCGACGCCCACCACCACGTTCAGCGCCGCCGGGGGCAGGGCGACCGTCTCGGTGGCGAGGAGCGTGCCGGCCGCGACCAGCAGGGGGGCCAGCACTCGCCAGGTGAGCAGCCTGCCGGGTCGGCCGAGCCACCAGATGGCGGCGAAGACGTAGACGTCGAGGACGTAGTACGCCCAGGTCGTCTTGGCCAGCATGAGGATGCAGGCGGCGGCGACGGCGAGCAGGCCGTAGAGCCGCTGCGGCGTGCATGCCGCGGCCGGACGCCGCCACAGCGCGGCGGCGCAGAGGGCGATGGCGGCGGCGGTGAAGAGGACGGCGTCCCCGTGCTGGACGAGGCCGGCCCAGCTGGCGCCGCGGACCCATAGCCAGAGGGAGCCGCCGTCGATCGGCAGGCTGCCGCGGTTGGTCACCAGCGAGTAGAGCAGGTCCTGGCGGTCGGCGAGGTAGAAGGGCAGCAGGCCGGCGGCACAGGTCGCCGCCGTGGTGCCGGCCAGGGCCGCGGCGGACCGGGGGCGTCCGCTGCGCAGCAGGAGCAGGGTCAGCGGCACCAGGCAGATCAGCGACACGGTCCGCGTCAGCCCCGCCAGGCCGAGGAGGAGCCCCGACCGCACGGTGCCTCCCCGCCCCAGGATCCGGACGCCGACGAGCACCAGCCACAGGTCGAGCGGCTGCTCCATGTGGCCGAAGTCCGCGACCGCCATCCACAGCGGCGGGGCGAGAAGGAAGACGCTGGAGGCCCACAGGCGGTGGGTCATGCGCCCGCGGCCGGCCTCCACCGCCCGAACCGCCTCGACGGCGAGGAGCAGAGAGAACACGGCGAAGACGCCCAGCGTGAGAGCGGCCCGGAGCCGGATGCTGTCCTGCCAGCCCAGCAGGTCGGCGACGGCGACGACACCGGTCAGGGGGATGAGGCTGAGGGGCCCGTTGTCGTTGGGGATGGTGCCGGCCCGGACCGCGTAGACGAGCAGCGGGTGGCCGTGGGCGGCGATCTGGGCGGAGGGCCAGAAGAAGAGGTCGAGGTCGCTGTTGGTGGTGTCGAAGATGAGGGCGACGACCACCCAGGCCGCGATGTAGGCGGCGGCGAGGGCCGCGATGACGACGCGACGGTCGGTGAGGCGCGGTCTCGCCCCGGCTACGCGCGGTACTCCAGGACCAGCTCGGCGACCTGGACGGCGTTGGTCGCCGCGCCCTTGCGCAGGTTGTCGGCGGCGAGGAAGAGGACGAGGCCGTGCTCGCGGCTGGGGTCGCGCCGGATGCGGCCCACCTGGACCAGGTCGGTCCCGGCCACCCCACGGGGCGTCGGGTAGGCCTGCGTCGCGGGATCGTCCACCACCTGCACCCCCGGCCCAGCCTGGAGGATGCGACGCGCCTCGGCGGGGTCGGCGTCCTTCTCGAACTCCGCCCAGACCGCCGCGCTGTGGCCGACGGCGACCGGCACCCGCACCGTGGTCACGCTCATGGGAAGCCCGATGAGGCCCAGCACGCGCCGCGTCTCCTGGACCACCTTGACCTCCTCGTCGGTGTCGTCGCCGGCCATCCTCCAGCCGCCGGGGACGACGTTGCCATGGAGCACGTGGGGGTACACCGCGTGGTGGGGCGGGCGCCCCGACGCGTCGTCGCCCTCCTGGGCGCGCAGCTCGGCGAGGAGGTCGCGGCCTCCCCCGCTCGCCGCCTGGTAGGTGGACACGGTGAGGTGGCGCAGGCCGAAGGCACGATGCAGCGGCGCCAGCGCCACCGTCAGGGGGATGGCGACGCAATTGGGGTTGGCGATGATGCCGCGGTTGCCCTGCACCGCCTCCCCGTTGACCTCGGGGACGACCAGCGGGACCTCCGGGTTCATGCGGTAGTAGCTCGACTTGTCGACGGCGACGCCTCCGGCCGCGGCCACGACCGGGCCGAACTGGCGCGACACCGCCGACCCCGCCGCGAAGAAGACGATGTCGCAGCCCTGCAGCAGGGCCGCGTCGACGGCCGCGACCCGCAGGTCCTCGCCCCGGAAGCGGACCACGGCCCCCGCGCTGCGCGCCGAGGCCATGGGCCGGAACTCCCGGGTGGGGAAGTGTCGCTCCTCGAGGATGCGGAGCACGGTGGACCCGGCGGCGCCCGTCGCGCCGACCAGGGCCACCACCGGGGCCGCCCGCTCCGCCATCGCTCCTCTCCCCTACGCCGGGCTGGCCGTCCCCGCCCCGGCCGCCTGGTCCTGGCGATTCGCCAGGTCCCGGATGGCCTCGCGGCGGGAGAGGTTGACCCGTCCACGGTCATCGACCTCGATGACCTTGACCATGATCTCGTCGCCCACGGCGACCACGTCCTCGACCTTCTCCACCCGGTGCTCGGCGAGGTGGCCGATGCGCACCAGCCCCTCCTTCTTGGGGGCGATCTCGACGAAGGCGCCGAAGCCCATCAGGCGGGTGACCTTGCCCTTGTAGATGCGGCCGATCTCGACGTCGTCGGTCAGGTCGCGGATCATCGCCAGGGCGCGCTCCCGCGCATTGGCGTTGGCGCTGGCGACCATCACCCGGCCGTCGTCCTCGATGTCGATCTGGGTGCCGGTCTCCTCGACGATGCGGCGGATGGTCTTGCCGCCTGGGCCGATGACCTCGCGGATCTTGTCGGGGTTGATCTGGATGGTGTCGATGCGGGGGGCGAACGGGCTCATCTCCGGCCTCGGCGCGGAGAGTGCCTCGGCCATCTTGGAGAGGATGTGCAGCCGGCCGGCGTGGGCCTGCGCCAGGGCGCGTTCCAGGAGCGCCCAGCTCAGGCCGCGGATCTTGATGTCCATCTGCAGGCCGGTGATGCCCTGGGCGGTGCCGGCGACCTTGAAGTCCATGTCGCCGAGGGCGTCCTCCATGCCCTGGATGTCGCTGAGGATGGCCGACCGGTCGCCGCCGTCGTCGCTGATCAGTCCCATGGCGATGCCCGCCACCGGCGCCGTCAACGGCACGCCCGCGTCCATCAGCGCGAGCGACGAGCCGCACACCGAGGCCATCGAGGTGGAGCCGTTGCTGCTGAGGATCTCGGTGACGACGCGCACCACGTAGGGGAAGTCCTCGTCCTCGGGCATGACGTTGTGCACCGCACGCTCCGCCAGCGCCCCGTGGCCGATCTCACGGCGTCCCGGGGAGCGCAGCGGCCTCGCCTCGCCCACCGAGAAGGGCGGGAAGTTGTAGTGGTGCATGTAGCGCTTGAACTCCTCGAGCCCCAGCCCGTCGAGTTTCTGCTGATCCTGGCCCGAACCGAGGGTGGCGATGGAGAGCGCCTGGGTCTGGCCGCGGGTGAAGAGGGCGCTGCCGTGGGTGCGGGGCAGGACGCCGACCCTGCACCAGATGGGCCGGATCTCGTCGGTGCGCCGGCCGTCGGGGCGGATCCCCTCGGTGAGGATGGCCTGCCGCACGGCCTTCTTGAGCTCTGCGTCGAAGGCCCGGACGATGTCGGGCCGGCCGGTCGGGAAGCGCTCGTCGAGCTGGGCGACGGTCTCCGCCTTGAGCGCGTCGATGGCGGCCTCGCGGACCTTCTTGTCGGCGTTGCGGGCGGCCTCGGTCATGCGTCCACTGACCTGCTCATGGACGGCCTCGGCCACCTCCGGGTCGATCACCCAGCGCGGGTAGTCCATCACCGGCTTGGCGCCCAGCGCCTCCCTGATCTGGAGCTGGAAGGCGACCAGGCGGCGGATCTCGTCGTGGGCCAGGCGCAGCGCCTGCAGCACGGTCTCCTCGGAGACCTGACGCGCCCCGGCCTCCACCATGGTGATGGCGTCGTCGGTCCCGGCGACCACCAGGTCGAGGTCGGATTCGGCGAGCTGCTGGAGGGTCGGGTTGAGGATCAGCTGGCCGTCGACCATGCCGACGCGAACGCAGCCGACCGGCCCGGCGTGGGGGATGTCGCTGATCTGCAGGGCCAGGGAGGCGCCGGTGACGGCGAGCGTCGTGGGGTCCTGCTCCTGGTCCGCGGAGACGACGGTGGCGACGAGCTGGACATCGTTGCGGAAGTCCTTGGGGAAGAGCGGCCGCATCGGCCGGTCGATCATCCGGCAGGCGATGACGGCGGCCTCGCTGGGCCGGCCCTCGCGGCGCGGGAAGCTCCCCGGGATGCGACCGGCGGCGTACAGCTTCTCCTCGTAGTCGCAGGTGAGGGGAAAGAAGTCGATGCCCTCGCGGGGGGCCTTGCTGGCCACCGCGGTGACGAGGACGACGGTGTCGCGGCAGCGGATGAAGAGCGCGCCATTCGCCTGCTCGGCGATGTGGCCGGTCTCCACGGTCAGCGTCTGGCCCGCGAGCTCGGTCTGGAAGGTTTTCGGTTCTGGATTGGGCATGGATTCTCCGATGAGTGCGGTCCCCGGCGGCGTCCGCGATGTCGGAGGTGAGGCTGTTGGAGGCTGTGCCGGCGGCTGTGGGTTCGCGCCACCTGTCTGGCGGCCGCGACAGCCCCGGAACGCAGTCCCCAACGTCTCACCGTCCCGGCTCGGCTGGAGAGGCCAATCGGGGTGGGTTGATGAGGGGGTGAGCCGCGGAGCGGCTCAGACGAAGCTGTGCCGAAGGCCCTCCTCTGTGGAGGAGACGATGGGCGCCGGGACGGCGGGGGATCCGCCCTCCCGCTTCGCCGAGGATCCCGGGGACACGATTCGCACTATCGGCGCAGCCCCAGCCGGGCGATGATGGCGCGGTACCGATCCACGTCGGTCTGGGCCAGGTAGTCCAGCAGCCGGCGGCGGCGGCCGACGAGCTTGAGCAGCCCGCGGCGGGAGGCGTGGTCCTTGGGGTGATCGCGGAGATGCTCGGTCAATCCGCTGATCCGCTCGCTGAGGACGGCGATCTGGACTTCCGGGGACCCGGTGTCCGTGTCATGCCGCCGGTGCTCGGCGATGATGTCGGTCTTGGTGCGAAGCTCGGGCACGTGACGTTCTCCAGGATGGCCATGATGGCCAGACGCCGGACCGAGAGCGGGGCGCGGGACTGGGGCGCGATGGCCTCAACCCGGAGCCGGGCCCTCCGTCGGTCGCCGCCAGTCTAGCAAACGGATGCTCCAGGTCTCCGCATCGGGCCCTCCGAGCCCCGAAGGACCGGGCTCGCGGGTGCCGTGCTGATCGCCCTCAAGCACGACCGCGGTCAGGCCGGCCTCCTCGGCCGCCAGGCGCTGGCGCTCGTCATCGGTGGCGAACCGCTCCAGGCCGGCGACCATGGCGGTCGCCACAAAGACGGCCGCACGCCGGCCCCGTTCAGAGCGGGGCGGCGAAGTGCAGCGCCCCGGGGCAGATGCTGATCGTGGCGGGCACCCGGCCCACCTGCTCCCCGTCCACGTCGAAGAGCGGCGGCAGCTCACCGGGAGCGGCGGCGATGTCGATGGACCGGGCTCGGCGCACCTCCACCACGGGAAGGGCGAGGTGGGTGCCCCGGTAGAGGCGGGGGACGGCCCGGATCGATCCCAGCCGGGAGATGTCGGCGACGATGACGACGTCGAAGAGGCCGTCGTCGGGCTTGGCGTCGGGGGCCATCCGCATGCCGCCGCCGAAATGGCTGCCGTTGGCCACCACGACCTGCTGGACCTTGCGATGGATGGTCTCCCCGTCGAGGGAGAGAACCAGATCGCGACCCCTGTAGGTGAGCAGGGTCGCCACCGACACCCCGAGGAAGACGGCCGTGCCGGCCAGGCCTCCGCCGCGATGGCGGCGACGGTTCACGCGGCAGGCCACCTCTCCCCCGATGCCGCAGTCGGCGATGTTGATGAAGTGGCGGACGGATCCGTCGGGGAAGGCCACCAGGCCGACGTCGACGGCGCGGGTCGTCCCGCTGGCGAGGAGGTGTGCCGCCGCCGCGGGGTCGGTGGGGAGACCGAGGGCGTGGCGGAAGTCGCCCCCCGTGCCGCTGGGGATCAGGCCCACGGTCAGGTCGGTCGCGAGGGGTGTGCAGCCGCCGTCGAAGCAGCCGTTGACGACCTCGTTGAGGGTGCCGTCACCGCCGACGGCGACGATGCGGCGGATGCCCCTGGTCCGGATCGCCTCGCGGGTCAGGGTGGTCGCGTCGCCCGGCCCGATGGTGAGCTGCGCCGTGACGTCGATGCCGGCGCGGTTCAGCGCCCTCTCGATCACCGGCCACCGGCGCAGGGTCCGGCCGCCGGCGCTCGCCGGGTTGACGACGACGAGGGTCCGGCTCACTGGGGGAACCTGGCTCAGCCCGCGATCGGCATCAGGGCGTTGGCCCGGACCGTCCGCCGGTACCAGTCGAAGCTGGCCTTGGGGGTGCGCCGGCCGGACGGGTAGTCGACCCACACCATGCCGAAGCGCCTCTGGAACCCCTGGGCCCACTCGAAGTTGTCGATCAGGCTCCAGACGAAGTAGCCGCGGATGTCGTTGCCGGAGCGGACGGCGTCGAGGACGACCCGCAGATGGCTCTCCAGGTAGGCGATGCGGTCGGTGTCGTGGATCTCGCCGTCGGGGCCGACGTAGTCGTCGCAAGCCGCCCCGTTCTCGGTGACATAGATCGGCAGGGTCCCGCACTCACCGCGCACCCGGGCCAGCACCTCGGCGAGACCGGCCGGGTCGATCTCCCACCCCATCCGGGTGTGTTGGAAGGCGGGGCGCAGGACCTCGACCATTCCCGTGTCGGCGCCCAGCAGGTTGGTGGGGCCGGCGGCCGGGACCCAGTAGCCGGCGGCGCGGGCCTGGTCCATGCGGGACACGGCGCAGACGGTCATCGGCGCGTAGTAGTTGACGCCGAGGAAGTCCAGGGGCTCGGCGATGACGGCGAGGTCGCCCTCCTGCACCACCGCGAAGCCCGGCCGGTGGCCGGCGTAGTGCTCCAGCATGTCGATGGGATAGGCCCCCTTGAGGATGGGCTCGAGGAAGAGGCGGTTGAGGTTGCCGTCGGCGAGGCGGGCGACCCGGAGATCGTCCTCGTGGTCGCTGGCCGGCCAGAACGGCTGGAGGTTGAGGCTGATGCCGACCTGGGCTCCGGGGACAGACGCCCGGATGGCGCGGACGGCCTCCCCATGGGCCAGGAGCAGGTGGTGGTTGGCGGCGGCGGCCTCCCCCAGATCCTGGTGACCCGGTGCGTGCTCGCCCTTGGCGTAGCCGAGCCAGGACGGGCACCAGGGCTCGTTGATGGTCATCCACGGACCGACGTCGGTGCCCAGGGCTCTGGCCACGATCGCGGTGTAGTCGGCGAAGCGACCCACCGTCTCGCGTGACGTCCAGCCTCCCCGGTCCTGGAGGGGCTGGGGCACGTCCCAGTGGTGCAGCGTCACCGACGGGGTGATGCCGCGCCGCAGCAGACCGTCGACCATGCGGCGGTAGAAGTCGAGCCCCGGCTGGTTGGCGGGCCCGCTGCCGGTGGGCTGGATGCGCGGCCACGCCACCGAGAAGCAGTAGAGAGGGACGCCGAGCCGGGCGAGCAGATCGAGGTCCTCCTCGAGGTGGCGGTAGTGGTCGGCGGTGACGTCGCCCGTGTCACCGTTGTGCGTCGCTCCCGGCTGGTGGCTGTAGGTGTCCCAGACGGACACGCCGCGGCCGTCGGCGGTCACCGAGCCCTCCACCTGGTAGGCGGACGACTTGACGCCGAACAGGAAGCCGTCGGGGAAACTGCGATCCGGACTGTCGCTGGGCACGATGCCTGCCGCCTCCGTGGTGTGTCGCCGTGCGACCTCGCATTGTGCCGCGCCGGTGTGGACGGCCGGTGGCGAAACGCCCTCAGGTTCCGGTGCCGGGGGTCGGGGTCGGCAGCGACAGATCGGGGGAACCCACGGCCACGCACTCGTTCGGGCCGGTGCAGCCCACCCCCTGCAACGCCTCCACAAGCACCCCAGGGCCGCCGCCGAAGCTCCACACGCTGCCGTCATAGTGCTCGATCACCGGGAGGCCGGTGAGCTCGGCCTCGGAGTACTCCCCCACCGCCCAGCAGTCGGTGGCGGAGACGCAGGTGATGGCGCCGAGGGTGATCTGTCCCTGGGAGTCCGCCGGGCTGTCCACGATCGTCCAGGCGACGCCGTCGCAGTGCTCGATCAGGGCCGGCTTCCCGGCGCCCACGGCCGAGGTGCTGCCGGTGCCGGTGTCGTCGCCGTCGCCCACCGCCCAGCAATCCGTCGCGCTGACGCAGGTGATCGCCGACAGGACGCTGCCGGCCGGGGTTGACGGGGAGCTGGCGACCGACCAGGCGCTGCCGTCGTAGTGGTCGATCAGCGGTGTGGAGGCACTCGTGCCCTGGCCCGGTGCGCCGTCGACCGCCCAGCAGTCCGCGGCCGAGGGGCAGCTCACGCCCAACAGCCTGGACTCCAGCGCGCTCCCGTTACCTGGGCCGGCAAGGCCCGCGCCGCGGGTCGAGCGGTCCCCGCTACTGTGCCGTCACGGGCTCCGCGGCGAGGGGCGCATCCGCCCGACCGCGGCACCACAGCCACAGCGCGGCGGGCAGCAGGGCCGCGAGCAGGCCGGCGCCGATGTCGATGGCGAGGCTCGACACCACGGTGTTGACGCTGACCGCCTGCTGTTGCACAAGGCAGTCCAGCGAGCACCCCGAGGTCCATCCGGCGATCTGTGCCATGAGGGTGTATCCGGCGGCGAGGAGGAACCCGCCCGCGGCGACGGCGAGCTGGCTGGTGCGGAACCAGGCGATCCTGCGGCCGCCCGTGGAGAGCAGGGCGCGGACGGCGACGCCTAGGGTGACGGCGAGCAGCACCCCGGCCACGTAGGCGAAGGCGGTCACGTACCAGGGCGCCCCGGAGGTGAGCTGGACGCCGTTGATCAGCCCGGAGGTGCCGGGTGTCGCCGTGTAGGTCGTCCAGGATGCCTGGCTGACCAGGATGCCGCCGATGAGGAGCGCGCCCAGCGCCACCTCGACCGCCGCCCACACCTGCACCTTGAGCGGGATGAAACCGGGCGGCTGGGGACGCTGCGGTGGCGGATAGGCTCCCCACCACGCTCCGGGAGGCTGGCCGGGCCAGCCGGGGCCGGCGGGCTGGGGGGCTCCCTGCGGGGCCGCAGGGTCGGAGGATGGCGGGATCTGGGTCACGTGCAATCCCTCAGGCGCTGTCGGGCGGACGCCGCCCTGGGGTCGGGCCCTCGGACATGACCGCCAGGATGCGCAGCCGGATTATCCGCGTTGCCGAGGGGTGCCACATGGCGGCGGCGTGACGCCGCCGATCCGCGCTACCGCTGGGCCGTGCCGTCTGGAAGCGCGATGGCGACGACCTCGAGCCCCTCGATGTCGGAGACGTCGCCGGGATTGCAGGTGTAGACGGGGAGGTCGTTGGCCAGGGCGGTCGCCGCGATCCGCGCGTCGTCGGCGCGCGCCGTGGCCTTCCGGCCGGCTCGTCTCAGCGAGGCCGCGATCTGGCCGAAACTGTGCGCGGCCGCCCGGTCGAAGGGCAGCGGGTCGAATTCCGACTCCGCCTGCTGGAGGAGGGCCTGACGGGCGGCTCGCTCTCGCTCGGTGCGGGCCACCAACGGGTCCGCGGAGAGCTCGGCGAGAGTGACGGTGGTGATCAGCGGCACGTCGGGCAGACAGCCGCGATCGGTGATGTCCTCGAGGAGGATCAGCGTCGACGTGTCCAGCACCCCGCGTGTTGGTGCCCCTCCGATTGCGGTCACGGACGTGGGTCGAGGAACTCGCCGATGTCTGCTCTCAGCGCCTGCGGATCGACCCGCGGCAGCCGGCTCCAGCGCTCGAGAAGCGTTGCGGTGGAGAGGGCGGGAGGGGCCACCGGACGAAGCTCGGCCACCGGCTTTCCGGCCCGGGTGATGGTCACCTTCTCACCGCGGGCCACCTGGTCGACCACCTCCCCGCCGTGGTTGCGGAGATCGCGGATGCTGACGCTCGCCACCAGCGGACTGTATGACATGTGAGACTTCCATCGAGTCCCGCTCCCGCTACAGGCCCCGGGGCGGCTCCTTCCCGGCCAGCAGCCGCCTGGTGTCGCGCACGTCGTCCCGCATCTGGGCGATGAGGGACGCCTCGTCGGGGTACATCCGCTCCTCGCGGATCCGGTGGGTGAAGGCGAGCCGGACCCGCTCGCCGTAGATGTCAGCGTCGAAGTCCAGGACGTGCGCCTCCACGGTCAGGCGGTCGCCGCCGAAGGTGGGCCGGTAGCCGATGCTGGAGGCCGCCTGGTGCCAGCTGCCCCGGGAGCGGAGCCAGGTCGAGTAGATGCCGATCTCGGGCAGGCACTTGCCCGGTTCCACGCCCAGGTTGGCGGTGGGGAAGCCGAGGCGGCGCCCCACCTGTTCCCCCATCTCCACGGTGCCGTCCATGAAGTACGGGTAGCCGAGCAGGGCGGCGGCGACCTCGACCTCGCCGGAGACCAGGGCCGCGCGGATCCGGGTCGACGAGACGGAGGCCCCGCCCTGGTCCACGCCGCCGACCTCGGTGACGGTGAACCCGTGCTCGGCGCCGAAGGCGCGCAGGAAGGCCGTGTCGCCGCTGCGGGCGTGCCCGACGGCGAACCCGGGGCCGGCGACGAAGCGGCGGACGTCGAAACGCTCCAGCAGCCGCTCGCAGAAGTGGGCGGCGCTCCACCGGCTCATCTCCGCCGTGAAGTTCATGACCACCAGGCGGTCGATGCCGAGCACGGCGAGCCGCTCGACCTTCTCGTCGAGCGTGGTGATCTCGGCGGGCACGTTGCCGGGGTCGAGCACGGCCCTCGGGTGCGGCTCGAAGGTCACGGCGACGGCGATGCCGCCGATCTCCCGGGCGGCGGCGACGGTGGCGGCGAGCAGGCTCTGGTGGCCGCGGTGCACCCCGTCGAAGACGCCGACGGTGATGGCGGCGGGGGGCGGCGAGGCGCCGCGACCGGGGGCGAGACCGTGCTCCAGATCCACGTGGCCCTCCTCGGCTAGGACGCCATGACCTTGGTGGGTCGGAAACGGTTGCCGGTGACCTCGCCGAGAGCGACCAGCTCGGAACTGGCGCTGTGCACCCGCACCTCTCCCTGCGGCAACCCCTGGGAGGGCCGGGGCAGGAACACCGGCTGGCCGCGGCGGACCTGGGTGACCAGCGGCGGGGCCAGGTCGATGCGCGGCAGGAAGGCGACCGCGACCTCGACGGGAAGGAGCGCCGCGGTGGGGTCGACCATCGCCCTCAGCTCGTCCAGGGTGTGGGCGGCGGCGAGGTCCAGCGCACCGTAGCGGGTCCGCTCCAGCCACGCCAGCATCCCCCCCACGCCCAGGGCGTCACCGAGATCGGCCGCCAGGACGCGCATGAAGGCGCCCTTGCCGCAGGTCACCTCCAGGTCGGCCTCGGCGACGCGGCCGGGCCGGAAGCGCAGCAGGCGGGCGCTGTGGATGACGGCCGGCCGGGCCGGGCGCTCGACCTCCTCGCCCCGGCGCGCCAGCTGGTACAGGTGCTCGCCCTCGTGGCGCACCGCCGAGTGCATGGGAGGGACCTGCGTGATGTCGCCGACGAAGGCCGTCAGCGCCTGCGCGACGCGGCGCTCGTCGAGCCCGGAGGCGTCCGCCCCGGGGGTGATTGTCCCCTCGGTGTCGAGGGTGTCCGACCGCTCGCCGAGGCGGACAAGGCAGAGGTAGGTCTTGCTCTGCAGGTGGAAGTAGTCGACCAGGCGGGTCGCCCGTCCCAGGCAGAGGGGGAGCAGCCCCCTGGCGGTGGGATCGAGGGTGCCCGCGTGCCCGACGCGGCGCTCCGAGTAGATCCGCCGCACCTCGCGGACACAGTCGAACGACGTCTGTCCGGGTTCCTTGTTGAGGGCGAGGACGGCGTTGAGCATGACGCTCCTGGCGGGGGCCGGCGGGGCCATCGCTTCGGTCACGCTCGGGGCCGCAGCTCCGCCCGGGCGACGTCGAGCACCATCTCCCGGGCCGTGTCGATGGGGACGCGAAGCTCCGCGCCGGCCGCCCGCCGGTGCCCCCCGCCGCCGAACGGCGTGCAGATCGAGGTGGCGTCCACCTCGTCGCGGCTGCGCACGCTGATCTTGGTCAGAGCCGCTTCGGCCTCCTTGAAGAGGATGGCGATCTTCAGCGATTCCACGCTCTGCAGCTGGTCGATGATGCCGTCCGCCTCCCTCATGTCGGCGCCGGTCTCAGTGAGCATGTCCTGGGTCACCTCCGACCACACCAGCCGGCCGTCGCACTCCGCGTGCATGCGCGCCACGGCGAGCCCCTCGAGGCGGAGCTGGGGGACGGAACGCGACTTGTAGCTCTTCAGCGCCACCCACCCCGCGTCGGCGCCCAGGGCGACGAGATCGGCGCCGAGCCGGAGCGCCGCCTCGGTCGTGTTCTCGTGGCGGAAGCCGCCGGTGTCGGTGAAGAGGGCGGCATAGAGATTGGTCGCCGTCGGCGCCGAGATGGCGCAGCCCATGGCGCGCAGCAGGTGGTACACGACCTGTCCGGTGGCGCTCGCGGTGCGGTCGACGAGGTTGATCTCGCCGAAGGCGTCGTTGCCGGCGTGGTGGTCGACGTTGACCACGTGGGGCACGGTGTCGATCAGTGACGCCTGGTCGCCGAAGCGGTTCACGGTGGCGCAGTCGAAGGTGAAGAGGAGGTCGAGGGGCGGCGCGCCGGCGACGATCTGATCGAAGCCGGGAAGATGGTCGAGGGTCAGCGGGAAGGGGCTGGGGACCACGGTGCGAACGCTCTTGCCCATCTCCGCCAGCGCCTCGGCGAAGGCGAGGGCGGAACCGAGGCTGTCGGCGTCGGCGTCCTTGTGGGCGAGGCAGCCGATCTCCTGGGCCGAGTCGATGAGGCCACGGATGTCCGCGGCGCACTCGTCGACGGTGGCGAAGTGCGGCGACCCGGTGACACGGGGCTGGGAGGACCCGATCACGGCGCCTCCCCGGCGGGCCCGTCGGCGGGCTCGATCTCGCGCAGCATGCTGCTCATGCGCACCGAGTAGGCGATGGACTCGTCGAGCTCGAAGCGCAGGCGCGGTGACGTCCTCAGGCTCTCCAGCCGCCGGCCGATCTGGGCTCGCAGGTAGCCCTCGGCGTGGCGCATGGCGCCGACGACGGCCTGGCGCTCCGCGTCGTCACCCACCGCCGAGATCATCACGGTGGCGCTGCGCAGGTCGGGGGCGATGCGCACCTCCGAGACGGAGGCGAGGTGGACCCGCGGATCCTTCATCTCGGTGAGCATGAGCGACGAGATCTCCTGGCGGAGCAGCTCGGCCACCCGCTCCCGCCGTGGCGGTCGTGACGGCGGCAGGGCGGCGGACTGGAAGCCCCCCTGGCGCGGAGGCCCCGATGCGCTCCTGCCGGGGCGGCGGTTGGGCGTCACAGCGGCCAAGATCAGAGGTTCTGCTGCTCGACGACGAATGCCTCGAGGATGTCGCCCTCGGCGAACTCAGCGAAACCGTCGATGGTGATGCCGCACTCGTAGCCGCGGGCAACCTCGCGCACGTCGTCCTTGAAGCGCTTCAGCGCGCCGATCTTGCCGCTGGCGATCTCCTTGCCGGCCCGCAGCACCCGGCAGCGGGCGCTGCGGGTGATCTTGCCGTCCACCACCTGGCAGCCGGCGATGGCGGGCCGGCCGTCGACCTGGAACACCCGCCGCACCTCCGCCCTGCCCTGGTAGACGTCGATGAAGGTCGGTTCGTACATGCCGCGGATGGACTTCTCGATGTCCTCGGTCGCCTGGTAGACGACGTCGTAGAAGCGGATGTCGACGCCGTGCTCGTCGGCGGCGGCCTTGGCGCGCTCGTCGGGCCGGACGTTGAAGCCGATGACGATGGCGCCCGAGACGGCGGCGAGGTTGACGTCGGACTCCCCCACCGCGCCGACACCCTCGCCGACGACCCTGATGGTCACGTTGGGATCGGCGATGGCGCTGATCTGGCCGCGCAGCGCCTCCAGCGACCCGTCGGCCTCGGCCTTGAGGACCAGGGTGAGGGTGCGCACCTCGCCCTGCACCGCCGCGAAGTCGGCCAGCGTGATGCGGCGCACCGGCTGTGCGACGCGCACCCGCGCGGAGGCGGTGCGCTGCTCCGCCAGCGCCCGCGCGGCACGGTCGGTCTCCATGACCTGGAGCACGTCGCCGGCGGTGGCGACGTCGGTCAGCCCCGTGATCTGCACCGGCTTGCTGGGGCCGGCCTCCTTGACACGCTTGCCGGTGTCGTCGACGAGGGCGCGGACCTTGCCGTACGCGGTTCCCACCACGACGTTGTCGCCGATGCGCAGGGTGCCGTTCTGCACCAGCACGGTGGCGACCGGGCCCCTGCCCCGCTCCAGCTCGCCCTCGATGACGGTGCCGACTGCGGGGCGGGTGGGATCGGCCCGGGTCGGCAGGATGAGCTCGTTGACCAGCAGGATCGTCTCCAGCAGGGTGTCGATGCCCTGGCCGGTCAGGGCGCTGGTCGGGACGACGGGGACGTCGCCGCCGTAGCTCTCCGGCACCACACCGCGCTCGGCGAGCTGCTGCAGGACGCGGTCGGTGTTGACGCCCTCCTTGTCGACCTTGTTGAGGGCGACGACGATGGGCACGCCGGCGCTGCGGATGTGCTGGATCGCCTCCTCGGTCTGGGGCATGACGCCGTCGTCGGCGGCCACCACCAGGACGGCGATGTCGGTGACGTCGGCGCCGCGGGCGCGCATGGCGGTGAACGCCGCGTGGCCCGGGGTGTCGATGAAGGTGATCGACTGACCCTGGTGCACGATCTGGTACGCGCCGATGCGCTGGGTGATGCCTCCGGCCTCGCCGGAGGCGACGCTGGAGGCCCGGATGCGGTCGAGGATGGACGTCTTGCCGTGGTCGACATGGCCGAGGACGGCGACGACCGGCGGGCGGGCCACCAAGGTGGCGGGGTCGGCGCCGGACAGGTCGAGGAGCGGGTGGCGCTTCCGGGCGCCGGCCGGGGCGGGGCTGGCGGCGGGTGCCGGAGCCTCCTCCGGCTCCGCCTCGAAGCCGAAGCTGTCCGCCGCCAGGACGGCCGTGTCGAAGTCGATCGACTGGGTGACGGTGGCCATGACCCCGTTCTTCATCAGGTAGGTGATGACCTGGGCGGCGGGCACGCCAAGGCGGTCGGCCAGCTCCCTCACGGTGACGCTGGCTGGCAGCCGGACCTTCTTGACGGTGGCTATGGTGTCTCCTTCCGGCCGAGCTCGGCGAGCCGGCGGCTCAGCGTCTCGTAGTCGATGGCATTCTCCCCCACCCGGAGCGATCGGCTCAGGCTGCGCCGCCTCCGGGCGGCCCGGATGCACTCCGGCCCGCTGTCCCGGCAGAGGTAGGCGCCGCGCCCCGGGGCCCGGGCGAGGGCATCCAGAATAACCGTTCCCGCCGTGCCCAGGGCGAAACGGGCGAGCTCGCCCTTCGGCCGCCGGCGGCGGCATCCGGCGCAGGTGCGCCAGGGGGTAGGGTCAGGCACCGCTCGCGTCGGGCGCGGCGGCCGGCGGGGTCGCCGCGATGTCGATCCGCCACCCGGTGAGCCGGGCCGCCAGCCGGGCGTTCTCCCCGCCGCGGCCGATGGCAAGGGAGAGCTGGCCCGGCTCGACCTCGACGTGGGCGGTGCGCGTCTCCGGGTCCAGCGCGACGCCCAGCACGGTGGCGGGGATCAGCGCACTGGCGACGTAGCGGGCCGGGTCGGCGTCGAATGCGACGATCTGGACCTGCTCGACGCCGAGCTGGGCGGTGACGGCGCGGTGCCGCAACCCCTTGGGGCCGATGCAGGCACCCTGCGCGTCGATGTCCGGATCGCGCGCCTCCACGGCCACCTTGGTGCGGCGGCCCGCCTCCCTGGCGATGGCGCGGATCACCACCTTGCCGCTGACCAACTCGGGGACCTCCTGCTCCAGGAGCAGGCGGACCAATTGGGGGTGGGAGCGTGATCCGACGACCACGGCGTCCTTGGCCCGCCGCCTGCCCTCGAGGATGACCACCTTGAGGTGCTGGCGCGGCACCGGCGTCTCCCCCGCCGCCTGCTCCTCCGGGGGCAGCACCACCGTAAGGTCTCCGGCGCGCAGGTACCAGGAGTCGCCGGCGCGGCTCTCCACGATGCAGTCGATGAGCTCGCCGCGCCGCAGCGTGGCCTCGGTCAGCACCCTCTCGGCGCCGGCATTGCGCAGGCACTCGAGGACGGCGGAACGCACCGCCTGCGCCGCCTGACGCGCCGCGTCCCCGGTGAGGGCGGGCATGAGCGTCTCCCCGCCCCCGGGCTCGAGGCGGAAGATCTCCTGGACGCCCTTGCGCAGATCGACGCGGAAGTGCAGCCCGGGGTCGTCCACGACGAGCCGCCGGTAGGTGTCGAGGATGGCCTGGCCGACCACGGCGGTGAGCTCGCCCTCGGTGACGCCGGCCGAGCTGGCGATCTCGCCGACCGCCTCGAGAAGATCGCCCGCGCTGGGACGGAGGGGGTCGTCGCGGCCGCGGCCCGCCATCAGAGCGGCGCGCCGTCCGGGGCGCGGCCTGCGGGATGGAGGCGCCCAGCCACCCGTCCCACGTCAGATGTCCACGACGATGCGGGCGGCGACGACACCGGCCGTGGGGACCTCGACGATCCGCCGCCGATGCCCGGCCGTGCGCGCCTCGATCCCCACCATGTCGCCGCCCGTTGCGACGAGGTGACCCTCGACGATCAGCTCCGAGTCGCCGCTGCGGTAGTGGACGTTGACCCTCCTGCCCATCGCCGCGCGCCATTCCTCAGGCGTCCGGATGGGCCGCTCGGCGCCAGGGGAAGAGACCTCCAGGGAGTACGCCGGGTCGATCGGATCGTACGCATCGAGGATGGCGCTCGCCGTCACGGACGCCTGCTCACAGCCGTCCAGGTCGATGCCACCAGGCCGGTCGACCACCAGCCGCAGGACGCTGCCGCCGCGGCCACCCCCCTTCCACTGCACGTCAACCAGGTCGACGCCGGTGAGCGTGAGCGCCGGCCGCAGGAGGCTGGCGATGGCGTCGGTATCCGGGGTGTTCATGCCTGCCGATGGAGGACGCTCAGGTGGCGCGGGCCGGCCGGGCAGCCACCCTGCGACCGCCGCGGCCCGGCAGCTGCTGGGGACGCGCCTTGTCCCAGGCCACCAGCAGCGTCGAAGCGTTGAAGATCGAGCTGTAGGTGCCGGTGACGATGCCGACGAGGAGGGCGAGGACGAAGCCCTGGATCGTCGATCCGCCGAAGAGGACCAGCGCGAGCAGGACGAAGACGACCGTCAGCGACGTGTTCAGGGACCGCGTCATGGTCTGCACCGTCGAGAGGTTGACGGTCTGGTCGAAGGTGAAGCGCGGTCCGACCCGTAGGTTCTCACGGATGCGGTCGAAGACGACGATGGTGTCGTGGATGGAGAAGGCGACGGCGGTGAGCAGGGCCGTGATGAAGTAGCTGTCCACCTGGCCCAGGGGCGTGAAGTGCCCGATGATGGCCCAGATCCCGGCCAGCACGAAGACGTCATGTAAGAGCTTGAAGAAGGTGCAGGCGGCGAATCGCCACCGGTTGACCTGGCGCTGCTTGCCGAACTGGTAGGCGAGGTACATGGCGATGAGGATCGCCGAGATGAGGATGAGGACGATGGCGCTGACCACCAGGCTGCTGGCGATGCTCGGCCCGACCTGGTTGACGCTGGAGGTCTGGACGTCGTAGTCGGCGTTGACCTTGTTGTAGATCGCATCCAGCGTGTCGACGCTGGTGGGAAGGGTCTGGATCGAGAAGGAGTTCTTCCCGTTGTTCTGCACCTGGGGTTGCAGCCCGGGCTTCACCGAGTTGACGTCGCTGATCAGATCCGCCGTCGTCGTCGGGCGCACGAAGGTCGCCTGGATCTGATCGCCGCCGGCGAAGTCGATGCCCAGCCGGAAGCCCTCCGGCGAGGTGGAGTCGTGCCAGAAGAGCATGGCGATCAGGCCGGGGATGATGATCGCCAGCGAGGCGGCGAAGAAGAGGTTCCGCCGCTTGACGATGTCGAAGCGGCCCTTGGGCGGGTGCTCGGCGTATTCGCCGTGGATCTCGGTGTAGAGCGTCGGGTTGCGGCCGATCTTCCAGCGCAGCACCCAGGCCAGCATCGACTGGGTGATGAGCACGGCGCTGAAGAAGCTGATGGCGACGCCGATGCCCAGGGTGAGGGCGAAGCCCTTGACCACGTCGAAGCCGAAGAAGTAGAGGATGAAGCAGACGATCTCGGTCGAGATGTTGCTGTCGCGGATGGCCGGGAAGGCGCGGCGGAAGCCGGTCTCCACGGCGATGCCCACAGGTCTCCCATGGCGTAATTCGTCGCGTGTTCGCTCGAAGATGAGCACGTTGGCATCGACGGCCATGCCCACCGACAGGACGAAGCCGGCCAGCCCGGCAAGGCTCACCGTCACGCCAATCAGCTTGTAGGCGGCGAGGTTGATGAGGCTGTACAGGATCAGGGCCGCGCTGGCGAGCAGGCCCGGGAACCTGTAGTAGCCGATCATGAAGAGGATGACGATGATCATGCCGATGGCGCCGGCGAGGAGCGTGGCGTTGACGGTCTGGACGCCCAGGGTCGGGCTCACCGCGGTCGCCGCCACCGTCTCGATCTCAGCCGGCAGGGCCCCGGCGGAGATCTGCGAGTTGAGCGTCTGCGCCTCGCTCAGCGAGAGCCCGCTGATCTGGGAGTGGTTGCCCTGGTCGCCGCCGCTCACGTAGGGGACGCTGATGATCTTGTTGTCCAGGAAGATGGCGATGTAGGCGGTCGGCGGGGGCGCCGCGGTGTCGGACTCGTAGGCGGAGTAGGCGGTGTTGGTGATGGCGTTCCACTCGTTGCCGCCGGAGGAGTTGAAGGTGAGGTCGACGACCGGGGCTCCCGTGGTCTGGGCTGAACCCACGGTCGAGCTGCTGATGTCGGAGGCGGGGAGCTTGTTGTCGATCTTCCAGTGGTACTGCTCGCCGGTGGTGGAGTCGGTCAGGTAGCAGGGGCCCCCCGAGCAGGCCGCGGACGAGCTGAGCTGGGAGGGGTCGAAGAGGTTGTCCTGGTCCTTGCAGAAGCTGTCGCCGGGGTTCTCGCCGCAGTAGTTGGGGTTGGTGGCGGCCGCCGCGGGGGGGGCTCCGGCCACGGCGGTGGCGAAGTGGAGCTGGGCGGTGGTGCCGATGGTCGACTCGGCCTGCGCCAGGGCAACGCCGGGGAGCTGGACGATGATCAGGTCGTCCCCCTCGCCCTGGACGGTCGCCTCGGAGACGCCCAGCCCGTTGACCCGCTGCTGGAGGACGGGGATGGTCAGCGACTGCGCGGTCGAGACGCTGACCCCGTTCTCGGGCCCGTTGCGGCAGTTGATGCCGGGGGGATCGTTGTAGTGAATGCAGATGGCGATGGTCAGTTCCGAGCCGCCCTGGATGTCCAGGCCCTTGTGGACGTAGACCTGGGCTCCGAGGATCGTGGGCGGCGAGGTCAGCTGGTGGGTCAGGCCGGCCAGCCCCGGGTTCTGCGAGACCTCGGTCTTGGCGGCGGGCGCCGACGGCAGCGCCGACTCGAGGGTGATGACGTCACCCTTGACGCTCTTGATGACCGCCTGGTTGCCGCCCACGGTGACGCTCTGACCGGCGGCGAAGGCACCCCCCGTGCCCGGGGTGACGGCGAAGCTCGTGGTGGTGTCCTGGGACGAGGAGACCACCTGCGAGGTCCGGGTGCTGGTGACCCGCGCGACGTAGCTCCATCCGTCGATGACGACGGCGACCAGGACGACGATGAAGATCGCCGCCACCTTCCACTTGGTGATCCGCATCCAGGACACGAGGCGGAAGTCTAGTGGACCGGGGAGGCGAACCACCGGGTCGAACGGCCGTCCCGGCCCTCGGGGCGTGCCGCAGGTCTTCCCCGACGGGCCGTCGGGCTCACCCGGGGCGGTCCGGCGTCGCCGCCTCCCGCCCGGCGGCCTCCTCCACCTCGCCGCGCAGATCGGCCAGACGGCCGGCCCGGATGGCCTCCCGGACCCTCTCCATGAGGCGGCAGAGGTGGGTGATGTTGTGGATGCTGAGGAGCCGGTGGGCCAGCATCTCCCGGCTGCTGAAGAGATGGCGGAGGTAGGCCCGGCTGAAGTCGCGGCAGCAGAGGCAGTCGCAGTCGGGGTCGACCGGGCCGAGCTCCTCGCGCCGCTCGGAGTTGCTCAGCCGGAGCTGCCCCGCCCACGTCAGGGCCGTCCCGTTGCGGGCCAGCCGCGTCGGCACGACGCAGTCGAACATGTCCACGCCCAGGGCCGCCAGGGCCACCAGCTCCCGGTCGGTGCCCAGGCCCATGAAGTAGCGGGGGCAGACGTCGGGCATGGCCTCGGCGCAGGCCCGGGTGAGGGCCTCCATGTCGGCGACGGACTCGCCCACGGAGAGACCGCCGATGGCGAGGCCGTCGAAGCCGAGGCCGCCGAGATGGCGGGCCGAGGCGCGCCTGTCGCCGGCGTCGAAGCCGCCCTGGACGATGCCGAAGAGGAGACGGTCCGGAGGCAGGCTGACCGCCCGGCACCGCTCCGCCCAGCGGTGGGTGCGCGCGGTGGCCTCCCGGGCCAGCTCCGGCGGCGCGCCCCACGCCACCGGGTGGTCGAGGCACATGAGGATGTCGGCGCCGAGGCGCGACTGGATGCCCACCGCCACCTCGGGGGTGACGCGCAGCCGCGACCCGTCCCAGGGCGAGATGAAGGTGGCCCCCTCGTCGTCCACGCCGGCGACCCCGGCCAGGCTGATCAGCTGGTACCCGCCCGAGTCGGTGAGGATGGGGCCGTCCCAGGCCATGAAGCGCTGCAGGCCCCCGGCGCGCTCGATGAGGTCGACGCCGGGTCGCAGCGCCAGGTGGTAGGCGTTGGCGAGGATGATCTGCGCCCCGGCGGCGCGGACCTCGGCGGGGTGGCAGGCCTTGACGCTGGCGTGGGTTCCCACCGGCATGAAGGTGGGGGTCTCCACCGGGCCGTGGGCGGTCCGCAGCACCCCACACCGGGCGGCGCCGTCCCGCCCGGTGATGGTGAACGCGGTCACCCCTCCCCCCTCCCGGCGCCCTGGACCGGCCCGGGGCGGCCGCCGGCGGCCCAGACCAGCATGCAGTCGCCGAAGGAGAGGAAACGGTACGGCCCGCCCAGGGCGTGGGCGTATGCGTCGCGCCAGACCGGCCCGGCCAGCGCCGCCACCATGACGAGGAGGCTGGACCCCGGCTGGTGGAAGTTGGTGAGCATGGCGTCGACGACCCGGAAACGGTGCCCGGAGCGGATGAACAGGCGCGTCATGCCGGGGCCGGCGCGCACCGATCCGTCCCTGCCCGCCGCCGTCTCCAGGGCGCGGACGGCGGTGCTGCCGACGGCCACGACCCGCCCGCCCGCCTCCCGCACCTCGGCGATGCGGCGCGCCGTCGCCGCGGGGACGGCGAAGGCCTCCTCGTGCATGACGTGGTCGTCGATGCGCGCCGCGGTCATGGGGGCGAAGGTGCCCAGGCCGACGTCGAGCGACACCGTGGCCCAGCCGATGCCCCGGGCCGAGAGCCGGCTGAGCACCCGCTCGGTGAAGTGGAGCCCCGCCGTCGGGGCGGCCGCGGAGCGGGGCTCGCCGGCGGAGAACACCGTCTGGTAGCGCTCGGGGTCGTCGAGCTGATCGTGGATGTAGGGCGGCAGGGGGACCGAGCCGTGGCGCTCGATCGCCTCGGCCGGGTCGCCGGTGGAGGTGAACTCGACGATGCGCGCGCCGGGATGCCCGGGCGCCGCGCCCTGGATGCGCGCGCTCAGGTCCGGAGCGATCTCGACGACGCTGCCGGCGGGGAGCCGTCGCGACGGACGCACCAGGCAGGAGTAGCGGCCGCCCTCCGCGGCGCCGAGGATGAGCACCTCCGAGCGCCCTCCCCCCGCCCGGCTCCCGTGCAGTCGCGCCGCTCGGACCCGGGTGTCGTTGGCGACCAGGAGGTCGCCGCTGCGCAGCAGGTCGGGGAGGTCCGCGAAGCGGTGATCGCTGAGGCCCACCCCGCCGACCTGGAGGAGGAGCGACGCGTCGCGGTCCGCGAGCGGCCTCTGGGCGATGCGATCGGGCGGCAGGTCGTAGCGGTAGTCGGCGACCAGTCCGTCCGCGTCCGCGCTCGTCGCCACGGCCAGAGGGTACCCGGCCGCTCAGTCGAAGAGCCGGCTCTGCCCGCCGCCGCCCGACTGCCCCCCCGGGGCGTCGGCGGGCGGGCTGACGCCGATGTGCTCGTAGGCCGTCCTGGTGGCCAGCCGTCCTCGTGGCGTCCGCACCAGCAGGCCGAGCCGGATGAGGTACGGCTCGACGACGTCCTCGATGGTCTCCGGCTCCTCCTGCACGGAGACGGCGATGGTCTGCACCCCGGAGGGGTGGCCGGAGAGGGGGCCGCAGAGCGTCTGCAGCACCCGCCGGTCCATCTCGTCGAGGCCGAGGCGGTCGATTCCGAGGACGTCCAGGGCGGCGCCGGCGACGGCCACGTCGATGTGCCCGTCGGCGCGCACCTGGGCGTAGTCGCGAGCCCGGCGGAGCAGGCGGTTGGCGACCCTCGGCGTCCCGCGGGCGCGCTGCGCCAGCAGCTGCGCTCCGTCGGCGTCCAGGCTCACCTCCAGCAGGCGGGCCGAGCGGGTGATGATCGCCGCCAGCTCCTCGGCGCCGTAGTAGTCGAGGCGGAAGGTCACCCCGAAGCGGTCGCGCAGCGGGCCGCCGAGCGCTCCGGCCCGGGTCGTCGCGCCGATCACCGTGAACGGCTTCAGGCTCAACCGCAGCGTCTGCGCTCCGGCACCCTTGCCCGCCACGAAGTCGAAGGCGAGGTCCTCCATCGCCGGGTAGAGCGCCTCCTCGACGGCCCGGTTGAGCCGGTGGATCTCGTCGATGAAGAAGACGTCCCGGTCCTCCAGGGCGGTGAGGATCGACGCCAGCATCCCCTGGTGCTCCAGCGCGGGACCGCTGGTCAGCCGCGCCTGCACCCCCATCTCCGTGGCGATGATCTGGGCCAGGGTGGTCTTGCCCAGTCCGGGAGGGCCGTAGAGGAGCACGTGGTCCACCGATTCGCCCCGCCCCCGCGCCGCCTCGATGAGGATCCGCACCTGCTCTCTGATGGCCGGCTGACCGACGAAGTCGGCGAGCCGGCGCGGCCGCAGGACGGCCTCGGCGGCACGCTCCTCGTCGAACTCGGCGGGGCTGACGACGCGGGTGTCGCCGCTCTCGGTCATGGTGTCGTGGCGCTGACGTCGAGGAGCCGCAGGGCGCGTCCCACGAGCGCGGTGACGTCCCCGTCGTCCGAGGACTGGGCGGCGGCGGCGCGCACCGCGGAGCGCGCCTCGCTCTCGCGGAAACCGAGGCTGACCAGGCCGGCGATGGCGGCCTCGTCGGCCTGGCGGGGAGCGCCGGGGGATGCCGGGCCGGAGGCCAGGGTGAGGTCGCCGAGGCGGTCCCGGAGCTCCAGGATCAGGCGTTCGGCGGTCTTGCGGCCGATGCCGGGAACGGTCGCCACCAGGGCGACGTCCCCGTCGCGGATGGCCCGGACCATGGTCGGCAGCTGGGCCCGGCCGAGGATCCCCTGGGCGACCTTGGGGCCGATGCGCTCCACGCCGATGAGGAGGCGGAAGAGACGCAGCTCGTCGCGGTCGAGGAACCCGTAGAGGCGGATGGCCTCGTCGCTGACCGAGGTGTGGATGTACAGGGTCACCTCGGCATCGCCGAGCTCGTGCAGGGCGGCCAGCGTGCGCAGATGGCAGAAGACCTGGTAGCCGACAGCGCCCGCCTCGACGACGGCCTGGTCGGTGTCGAGGCCCACCACCCTGCCGCGCAGGCGGGCGATCATCGGGCCGCCCGGGCGGCGGCGACGGCGGCCTCGAGGGCGGGGCTGACCCCGGTGGCGCCGGCGGGCGGCACGCCGTGCCGCATCCCGGCGCGATGGTGATGGCAGATGGCGACGGCGCAGGCGTCGGCGGTGTCGTCGGGCCCGGAGATCTTCTCCACGCCGAGCAGCGAGGCGCTCATCTTCATCACCTGATGCTTGGTGGCGCCGCCGTAGCCGGCCACCGACTCCTTGACCTCGTTGGGGGTGTACTCGACGACGGGGACGCCGGCCTCGGCCATGGCGCAGAGGATGACGCCGCGCGCCTCGCTCACCCGCATCGCCGTGGCCCGGTTGGTGGAGAAGAACAGCCGCTCCACCGCCGCGACGTCGGGATGGGCCTCAGCGGCCACCTGAACCAGGCGCCGGGAGAGCTCCAGGAGACGGACGCCGTCTCCCTGGGCGGCGTCCGTCTCCAGGCAGTCGGCCGCCACCAGCCGGAGCGACCCCGCCCGGCCCTCCACGACGGCCACGCCGGTGCGGCCGAGGCCGGGGTCGATGCCGAGGACCCGCACCTCAGTCCTGGGCGACCGATTCGAGGACGTCGTCCGGGATCTCCGCGTTGGCGTACACCTGCTGCACGTCGTCGAGCTCCTCGAGACCGTCGAGAAGCCGGATGACGGACCGGGCCTGCGCGGCGTCGAGGGGCACGGAGGTGCTGGGGTTCATGGTCACCTCGGCGGACTCGATGGTGCAGCCGGCCTGCTCCAGCCCGTGGCGCACCGCCTCGAACCGGCTGGGGGCCATCACCACCTGGACCGCGCCGCCGTCCACGCCGATGTCGCCGTCACTGCCGACGTCGACCACCTCCATCAGGTCGATGGCCATCGCCTCCGGGTCCTTGCCCTTCGGGTCGACGTGGATGACGCCCTGGTTGGTGAACATCCAACCGACGCTGTTGGTCTCCCCCAGGGAGCCGCCGGAGCGGGTGAAGAGGTTGCGGATCGCCGCCACCGTCCGGTTGCGGTTGTCGGTCACCACGTCGACCATGACGGCGACGCCGTGGGGCCCGTACCCCTCGTAGCGGACCTCGACCAGGCTCTCCCCCTCCTTGCCGCCGGCGCCGCGCTGGATGGCCCGCTCGATGTTGTCGGCGGGCATGTTGACCTCGCGGGCCTTCTGCATGGCGAGGCGGAGCCGGAAGTTCCCCGCGGGATCGGCCCCTCCCTCCCGGGCGGACACCGTCAGCTCCATCGCCACCTTGGTGAAGATCTGGCCACGTCGGGCATCGACCACCGCCTTCTTGTGCTTGATCCCCGCCCACTTGCTGTGACCGGACATGGTGCCCTCCGTGGCCGAACAGACGTTCCGATTGTAGGTGCCCCGAGCCCCCCTCAGTCTACGGACCTGCTCACACCTCGGCACCGGTGGACGGGCATTGAGGCGGGACGACCGGGACTCACCAGACGGCGCCGACGAACCCCCCGGTCTTGGGGGACACCGAGGGATGGTGAGGCTGGCTCCGTCCGGCAGCAACCTGACGACGCGCTCTGTGCCGCTGGTCGAATTGGCTTGCAGCGACGAACCCGCCGCCGGGGATAGCGACCGCGACTCCGAGTCCGTCGGTGCCCCACCCGGACGCGGGTGCCGTTGCGGTGATCACGCCGCCACCGGCCACCGGCACCTCCTCGAGGCCGGAGGGTGGAATCCCTCCCGAAATGACGGTGATCAGCAGGCTGCCGTCGTCACCGATGGCCCTCGGCAAGGGCCGCTGCCCGTCGGGTGCGGTGTACACGGTGTGAAGTGCTCCACCAGCACGCCCGGCGATCACAGCCCCACCCACCGACGCCTCCACCGCTTCCCACGATCCGTCTGGGCTGGACACGATCCCCCCAGCGTAGGTATCGTCGTCGAACACGTCGCGGAGGTCGCCGTCGACGAGACGGCGCAGCTCCAGGGCGACGCTGCGCGACGACTGGCGCAGCTCCTGGGTTGTGAGGCGGAGGTCGCTGGCCGCCCGCTCGGAGGGGGCGAGCAGCGAGTCGACGACACTGGGCAGGGTGGGCGCCCGCCACGGGGCGCGTGGGGTGACCGCGTCCACCGCGAGCTCGATGGCGAGCCGCTCCTCCGGGGTGAGGGGGCGCTGCAGCGACGCTCCGCAGATGGCGGAGATGACCGGGGCCCGCTCCTGGAGCCTGGTCTGCGGGTCGCCGAGCTGGCCCAGGTCGAGGGGGTTGAGGCGCACCCCACCACTGCCGGCGTCGGGCCGCAGCGCGATCGGCGCCACCCCCGCCGCGCGGCAGAGGGGGCCGTTCTCCCCCTTGGGGTCGAGCGTGAGCGCCTGGCGCCCGAAGACGAGCTGGCGAGAGACGTAGGTCTTGACCAGCGAGCTCTTGGCCCGGCCGATCTGGCCGATGACCAGCATGTTGGGGTTGGCGATGAGCCCCGCCTGGTACAGCTCCCAGGGGTCGTACACGAAGGAGCCGCCGAACAGGTCGCGGCCGATGTAGACGCCCCGCGCGTGGCCCTGTCCGTTGGGGATGCCCGGGTAGATGGACTGCAGGTGGCGGGTCGTGGCCCGATGCAGCGGCGTGTGGCGGTGCTGGGAGAGGGCGGCGAGACTGGCCATCACCAGATCCCGCGGCAGAGCGGCAGGGTGGCGGCGAGGCCCAGGTCGTGCTCCCCGTCCATGCGGCGGATGTCGAGCGCCGACGCCCGGGCCTGCTCCTCGACGTGGCCGCAGGCGGCGTCGAGCTCGGCGACCGACTCGGCGCTCACCGT